>Ga0209013_10002869_pt1 | contig 15515 bp, 11 predicted proteins | sample Cruoilmetagenom2_FD_187291 | JGI IMG/M metagenome (GOLD analysis project Ga0209013, IMG submission 187291) | Oil polluted marine microbial communities from Coal Oil Point, Santa Barbara, California, USA - Sample 2 (SPAdes) (version 2) | ecosystem: Environmental > Aquatic > Marine > Oil seeps ... | reverse complement strand
CGGCGTCACAATCAGCGTGGTCTCCCTCATCGGCTTCGTCCTCCTCGCCGGCATCGTGGTCAACGACGCCATCGTGCTCGTCGACTACGCCAACCAGCTCCGGCGCTCCGGGATGGCCAAGCTCGAAGCGGTACGGCGCGCCGGTAGCGTCCGTCTCCGGCCCATCCTCATGACCACCGCAACCACCGTGCTCGGGCTGACGCCGATGGCAATCGGCCTCGGCGAGGGCGCAGAGCTGCGGACCCCGATGGCCCTGACCGTGATCGGCGGCATGTTGACCTCGACCCTCTTGACCCTGCTGGTGGTCCCGGCCGTCTACGTCCTGCTCGATCGCGGCAAATAGAGCTGTCGGGGGAACCGCACGAGGTCCGTCAGGGCTCGCGCCGGGTTGCCGATGTATCAATTGTGGTAGTGTGAAATCGTGAAATCGCGAGAAAAATTCGGGGGGTTGCTCATGCGTCGCGTTGCGATGATCGTTGCCGTCCTCGTCCTGGTTTCCGTCGCGGCCCCGACGTCTGCACAGGGTCTCTACGAACCCCTCTTCGACAGGTTTAACTTCAAGCTCGAGGGCAGCTTCGTCAAACTGACGACCGCCATCCGGCTCGACTCGGAGTCGTTGGGCCAGGGCACCGAGCTCCGCTTCGAGGACGACCTCGGCCTTTCGGGCGACGAGGTGGTCCCGTCCGTCTCTTTTGAATGGCAGGTAGGGCGCAGACACCGTCTCGGTGTTCGCTGGCAGGATATCGACCGCGACGCGACGCACCAGGTCCTGACCGAGATCCAGTGGGGGGATGAGATCATCCCCATCGACGCCAACGTCGGTGTCGCCTTCGACATCACGACCTTAGCCATCGACTACACCTACTACCCCTGGGTCAAGGAGAAGTGGGCCGGCGGCTTCGGCCTCGGCTTTCGGGTACTCGACATCACCGCGGTGCTGGCTGTGGACAACATCGAGCTCGAGCAAGACGTCAGCGCCGCCGCCCCCCTGCCCTACGTCAACTTCGAGTACCGCCGCAGTTTGGGCGAGCGCTGGCGCATGAAGATGGGCCTGGGTTGGCTCGACGTCACCTTCGGAGACATTTCGGGCAGCCAGTACATCGGCCGCCTGGCCTTCGAGTACATCACGGACAAGCGCTGGGGCTTTGGCACGGCAGTCAATCTCTCCGCCGTCGATGTCGACTGGTCGGGTCTCACGAACGAAGAGGGTCAGAACGATCTCTCGGGCCACATCGACTTCAACATCGACGACATCAGCTTCTACGTCCGCATCCGCTTCGGATCCTGATCTCACCAGTCCTTAAGGAAAAACGCCCGGCCGTTGCTCTGCTCCGACCGGGCGTTGTCTATTGGGTGATCTGGCCGGTGGCCGGGATTTAGCGAAACGGGTTTACTTGCCCTGTCCGTGGAGGATCTTGTCCCACCTTTTGCCGATCTTGGTGAGAATTTTTTCGACCTGCTTGATCTGCTTCTCGGGCTTGGCCTTGATCTCGATCGTACCGGTTGCGCGCCAAACCATCTTTTTGTCAGTGGGCTCATAGGCGTCGATGATCAGGGTGCCCATGGTGTAGTTGCTTGCGGTGGTGGTGGAAGATCCCATGCCGCCCATGCCGCCCATGCCGCCATACCCGCCCCAGCCGCCGTAGTAGCCGCCGTAGCCGCCATAGCCCATGGTTGTGGTGTTGTACCGGGTGTTCTCCTCGGTGGTCACGTGGTAGGTGATGTAGATATCGGGATTTTCCGTCACCTCTGTGGCGCCGCCCTCACGCATCTCCTTCTTGATCATCTCCTCGATGCGGTCGGCCATCAGCTGGTTCTTCGCGTTGCTCTCCACGGTGTCGACGTACTGGAACGTCTTGGCGCTCTCGAAATCAAAGTCGTGGGCGTAGTCGATCGTCACCTTCTGCGCGATGGCGGGCGTCGCTGCCAACCCAAGCACAATCACCAATCCAAGTACCTTCTTCATTTCATTACTCCTTTCAAAGTTCCCTAACTCAGTCGATCAAGAGTATATTTCCCCGAATTATTCGGGCCGAAACTATAACACGGAACCCATGGCCCAGCTTACGTACGAAAACCAGACTGAAGGGTTCATCCCGATTGATCCATCAGATCTCGTCGGAGGGTATTGAGTTTTTAGTTCTCAGTTTTGAGTTTTGAGTTTTCCCATTCCGGAAGCGCGCCTCCAAAACTCGGCGCGATCTTCCTATAAGCACTCTGCCCGGGAGGATGCCAGGCACGCCGATTCGCGGGCAAGGCGCCTCGATACCCCCCGGCTGCCTCACCGCGCCGATAATTCCTAATTCCGAATTCCGAATTCCGAATTCCTGCTCCCTACCTGCGCCAGATACTCCCTGACCGCGCGCAGGTTGCGCTCTGCCCCTGGGTGGCCCGGCATTCCCGCCGCCGCCCGAGCGAGCCAGAACTCGGCCTCCGGGTAGCGACCCATCTCGGCCAGCAGCAGACCCATCGAGTACGCCACATCGTACTGCTCCGGGTAGGCCTCGAGGACCTCCCGCAGGAGCGACTCCGCCTCTTCGTTGCGTCCCTGGCTGTTGAGCAGGATGGCGAGGTTCACCTTGGCCGGAAAGAAGAGCTCGTCGATGGCGATCGCCTCCCGGTAGTACCCCTCGGCCTCCACGGGCTCGCCGAGGCGCGCCGCGAGGTTGCCCAGGTTGTGGCCCGCGAAGGAGAAGTCGAGCGAGTACGTCATCGCCTCACCGTACTCGTCGAGGGCCTTGCCGAGGGCCTCTCTCTGGTAAGGCTTGAGAAGCTGCTCGGGCGCATCCGCGAGCCGCACCGCCGCCTGCATGCGCACCGCCCTGAGCGGGTCGAGGAGCAAAGGCGCCAGAAGCTCGACGAGCTCTTCCGGCCCCGGCGCGAGGACGTTGTTGACCGCGGTGTAGCGCACCAGCGCGTCCTCGTCGACCAGCGCGAAGGCGAAGGCGCGGGCGCTGTCCTCGCCGGGGTAGCCGACGAGCAGGGTCAAGGCGGTGGCGCGGACGATCGCCGGGTAGAGCTCGTCGCCGGCCATCCGCACCAGCTCGCCCAGGGCCTCGGGCCGCCCCTCGCGGCCGGCGGCGAGGGTGGTGCCGTAGTGCGGCTTCTTGGCCTCGCCGTACCACTTGGTGAAGGCGTCGACCGACCACTGCAGAGGCTTGTCATCGTGGCAGCCTTCTTGGGAGCAAGCGTTCGGAGTGCCGATCGCGAGGCTGAGGTCCGGCCGGGGGATGCGGATCGAGTGGTCCGCGCGCTCGTCGATCACCATGTAGGGCCGCTCGGGCATGTGGCACTTCACACACAGGGCGCCGTCCGAAGGCTGGCCCTCGTGGATCTTCTTGTGGAAGTGGTGCTCACGGGTGTCGTAGACGTCGGCCCGGTGGCACTGGGCGCAGAGCTCGTTGCCCTCGAATATCAGCTTCAGGCTGTGGACGTCGTGGCAGTCCGAGCAGCGGACGTCGTTGGCGAACATCTTCGACTGGGTGAAGGAGCCCCAGACGTATACCTCTTCGAGGATCTGGCCGTCGGCGAAGTACAGACCCTCGTCAAGCATCGAGGGAATCTGGTTGTCGAGCAGGGCGACCTCGCTGTGGTCATAGTCGCCAAGCTCCGAGCGCCGCGAGTGGCAGGGCCCGCAGAGCTCCACCTGCTCGATCGAGCTCATGCCGCCGGTGTGGACTACCAGGGCGTAGTCCTCTACCACCGGCCGCGCCATCGGTTGGATCCCCGCCCACTCGACGTGGAGGGATCCCGGGCCGTGGCAGGCCTCGCAGCTGACGTCGATCTCGGACCAGGTGGTTTCGTAGGTCCTGGTCTTCGGGTCGAAGCCCTTCTTGAGGTTGGTGGAGTGACACTCGGCGCACATGCCGTTCCAGTTCTGGGCCGCCCGGGTCCAGTGGAGCCAGTCGTCGGGGGGAATCACCTGATCGGGGTTGAGATCGAACCACTCGCCGCGGTCGGAGTCCCAGGCGAGGTTGAGACACTGGAGGCGGCCACCCGGGAACGGCACCAGATACTGCTGAAGCGGCTCGACGCCGAAGGTGTGGGTCACCTCGAACTCGGCCATCTCGCCTTCCGGGCCCTGTGTCCTCACCATGAAGCGCCCGTCTGAGCGGAAGAAGCGCGAGGTGATGCCGTGCGAGGTGAACTCGACGTCGTCGAAATCGCCGAGCACGGTCTCCTCGTCGGCCGGCGCCATCGCTCGGTCGTGGTCCGAGCCCCGCCAGCTCTCGTCCGCCCCCTCGTGACACGGGCGGCAGACGTCACGGCCGACATAGGTGGCTACGGCCTCGCCAGCGTCCCCAGTCACTGAGGTCGTGTCTCCTTGGCGGAGGAGCCAGGCGGGCACGCTGAGCACGATCACCGCGGTGGCGACCACGCCGATGATCCTCCAGGGCGCGAGGGGATCCGCAGTCACGAACGTACCACCTGTACCTCGGAAAAGGTCTGCCGCTTGATCGGCCGGCTGACATCCACCTTGACGATGTCGTTCTCGATGCGGACGGCGAAGAGATCCAGCGGCCGCGGCGCCGGCGGGCTCAGTACCTGGCCCTTGATGTCGAAGGCCGAGGCGTGGCACGGGCACACGAAGCGGCCCTCATCGGCGACCCAGGGCACCGTGCACCCGAGGTGGGTGCACTCGCGGTTGAGGGCGAGGAAGCCGCCGTCGGACAGGCGCGCAAGGTAGAACCTCCCCTGCTGGAAGGCGGTCACCGACCCCGGCTCGAAGCGCTCCACCGGTCCGGCGACGATCACCGCGCCATCGTCGGAGTCTCTTGCACGACGACGCCGGGGGGCCAGAAACCCGGCCACGATCCACACCGCCTCGGCCAGAGCCACCCCGCCCAGCAGGAGCCACAGCCGACCCAGAAAACCCCGCCGCGAGGACTCGGGTGCAACCTTATTCACGAGATTTCTCCGGGCGGCAGCGATCGAAAAATATAACGCAGAGACGCAAAGACGACTTACCAAGGTCGGTATTCCGGAGATGGCCGCCCGACCGCACGCAAAGCGTGCTCCGGTGGTGGGCTCGAAGACGGAAGGATGCGCTAGATTTCCTCTGCGTCTCTGCGTCTCTGCGCCTTTGCGTTGAGAATCTCTGGCGGTTAATCATCCCATCACCCCCACGGCCAGACGAGGGCCATCCCCGGCCCGCGGAACCACACCCCGGTCATCGTCAGCACAGCCAGGGCGACGAAGAAGAGGATGAAGAGCGCCTGCACGACCTCGGCCTTCGAGGCATGGAAGCTTCGCACCAGGAAATAGCGGAAACCAAGTACGGCCGCCCCGAGGATCGCCAGCGGCGCCAGCCCCCGGCCTACCATCGACGGCAGCCCTGCGCCGGGGTGGAGCCAGAGCTCGTCGACAACGATCAGGACGGGGGTGACGGCGAGGGCCGCCGCCGCCGCCAGCGCCCCGGTCCGCCGCCCCACCTCCGACAGGAACCACGGGCCTGAGGGCTCGGAGTCATAGCGCAGATAGGGAAGGAGCAGCAGCGCGAGCGCGGCAAGCCCGGGGATAACCACCACCGCGAAGAGCGGGTGGAAGTGGAGCTGCAACTCCTGGAAGCCCACGAAGTACCACGGCGCCTTGGAGGGGTTGGGGCTCATCCCGGGGTTGGCGGCCGCTCCCAGCGGGGCGTCGACGAACACGGCAAGCACCAGAACAAACGCAATCAGAGCGAGCCCCACCGCCAGCTCGCGCACCAGCAGATCGGGCAGGGTGGAGACGTACTCGGGTTTCTCCTCGGCCGCCTCATTGATCGGCTCCGGCGCCACCACCCCGCCCGCCTTGCGCACGCGCCAGAAGTGAAAGGCCATCAGCACCACCAGAGCAACCGGGACGAGCGTGGTGTGGAATGCGTAGAAGATCACCAGCGTCGCCGGCCCGATCTCGGCGCCGCCGCGCGCCACCGCTTGCAGCCATCCTCCGATGAAGGGGACGTACCCCAGCATTCCGGTGCAGATGGTCACCGCCCAGTAGGCGAGCTGGTCCCAGGGCAGGAGATAACCGGTGAAGTTGGCCGCCAGCACACCGAGCAGCAGCCCGAGGCCGATCACCCAGTTGAAGCGGCGTGGGCCGTGGTAGCCGCCGGTGAAGAAGACACGCAACATGTGGAGAAGGACCACCGCGACCAGGAGGTTGGCGCTCCAGTGGTGGAGGTTGCGCACCAGCCCGCCGAAGAGATACCCGTCCTGGAGGCCGACGATCGACTCGTACGCAGTCCCCGGGCTCGCCTCGTAGGCGAGCATCAGCAGCACCCCGGTGGCGATCATCAGCCCGACCAGCACCAGCGAGCTGCCGCCGAGGCCAAAGGTATGGGTGTACTTCAGGGTGCTTCGCCGCACGCGGACCGGGCGCAGGTGCAAAACGAAGAACTCGAGAATCGTCTTGCGGCGCTCGCGCTCTGTGCGCGGCACGATGGGACGGGGGAAGACCGAGCGCCAGATGCGGCCGGCAAGACCTCTGCCCTCCGCCTCCGACCTCATCCCGTCCGTTTCAAGCATCGCGCCGACGCTACCCCGCCCGCTCCCCCGACGCAAGCTCACCAGCGGCTATTCACGTCGCGGCAGCTCCTTGACGTACACATCTTGCTTGGCGTAGGGGATCTCGATCCCGGCCTCGGCAAACGCCTTGTACACATTGGTGTTCAGGGCATTCAGCACCCGGCCGCGGTAAACCGGCTCGTCGATCCAGGCCAGCAGCTCGAAGAGCAGGCCCGAGTCTCCAAACTCGCGGAACCGAACCCGTGGGGCAGGATCGCCGCAAAGGTGGCCGACACCCTCGACGCAGCTGAGCAGCACCTCCCCCACCTGGTCCACGTCGCTCCCGTACGCAACGGACACCTTGACCCGCACCCGCATCTTGTCGTGCGGACCACCGGTCTGGTTCACGATCTGGGCGCCGCCGATGACAGCGTTCGGCACCGTGACCTGGATATCGTCCCTGGTCAGCAGGCGAGTCGAGCGGATGCCGATCTCCAGCACCTCACCCCTGATGTTGTTGTCGAGGACAACATAATCCCCGATCTTGTAGGGGGCGTCCGCGATGATGAAGATCCCCGAGAAGAGGTTGGCCAGCGTGTCCTTGGCGGCGAAGCCGACCGCGATCCCGACGATCCCCGCCGAGGTCAACCACGAGGCCAGCGGGATGCCCCATGCCACGCACACGACGTAGAGAAACCCGGCGGCAACGACCGTCTTCAAGATGATGTCAAAGAGGGGTAGGGTCTTCGGCTCGATCCACGGAACCTCGTCGGCCCGGCGGCTCAAGCCGTCGAGGAGAATCCGGCCGACCCGCATCGCGGCCGCCGCCCAGAAGAGTCCGACCAGGGTCAGGAGGAACCCGAAAACCACGTGATCGACCACGGGGTGCGCGTCGATCTCGTAATGGGCCCAGGAGACGCCGGCGAGAAGGACCGACCAGACGACGGGCCTCCTAATCTCCCGCGCGATCTGATCGTCGATCTCGGTCGCCGTCTTTTGGGTCAAGGCGAAAACAACCCTCGTGAAAAGGACACGCACCAGCAAGGCCGCGAGGATCGCCCCGACCACAATAGCCGCCTGACGCCATCCGGGCGTCGCGACCACGACCGTCAGCCACTCGATGAAATTCATGACCATCGAAGTCAGTCTACCGGATGAGATCCCTGGTCTGCGTTAGAATTCCTCAATACGAAGCTCCTGGCCCTCGATGATGGAGTCGCTCATGGTAGACGACGACAAAAAGCACGGCGGCGACGGGGTCTCTGAGACCGACACCGGGAATAGCGACGAGACCCGATACATCGAGCCTCACGAGCGGGATCCAGCAGATTCCCCGGCCCGGACGGCGCAGACTGCGGGGGAGGAGTCCGACGGCCCCCGCTATCAGATCGGCGAAACCCTGGGTGAGGGCGGGATGTCGGTGGTCCAGCTCGCCACCGACACCCAACTCAAACGCCCCGTGGCGGTGAAGCGGTTGCGCCCCGAGCTCGCTCACCAGAACGAAGTGCGGCAGCGATTCTTTGACGAGGCGGAGATCCTCGCCGACCTCGACCACCCCGGGACGACCCCGATCTTCGAGGCCGGCCATCTTCCTGACGGCGACTGCTTCTACGCCATGAAGCGGGTATCCGGTCGCACCCTGCGCGAGCTGCTCTCGGAACGCTGCCCCGACGACATCCTCGACCGTGGGGCCAGGGCCCACTTTATCGAGATCTTCATCCGTGCCTGCCAGACGGTGGCATCCGCCCACGACCGGGGCGTGATCCATCGCGATCTCAAACCCGAGAACATAATGGTCGACGACCTCGGGGCGGTCTACGTGATGGACTGGGGCCTGGCCAAGCACCTGGTCGAGGATGAGGAAACGGACGCCAGCGACTCCCAGCGTACGCATCTGGGGGTCGTGATGGGAACCCCGGCCTACATGTCGCCGGAGCAGGCCTCGGGGCACTCGGCCGAAAGCGACCGCCAAGCCGACGTCTTTTCGCTCGGGGTTATGCTCTACGAGATCCTCACGGGAGCGAATCCCTTCAAGGGCAAGACTGCAGCGGAGTCGATGAAAGGGGTGATGTACCACGAGCCAGATCCGCCGCGGAAACGCAACCCGCGGGTCGACCGCACCATCTCCGCGATCACCATGAAGGCGCTCGACAAGGATCCCTTCCGGCGCTACCCCTCAGCCCACGAGCTGGCGGAGGACGTTCGCAGCTATCGCGAGTACCTGCCGGTGTCGGCGATCGAACCACGGCCGATCGACCGGTTGGCCAACTGGTCGCGACGCCGCCCGCGGCTGGCGGCGGCTCTCGTGACCCTGGTGGCAGCGATGGTCGCCTTGATGCTCGGCACCGCCCTCCAGGCCTCGGTGGAGAACGCGCGCGTCGCCCGCGGCTACCAGCGTATCGAGGCGATCGAGGCCGACCTGGAGAAAACGGGAGCCGAGCTCGCCACCCTGGTCAAGCGCCGCGGCCGTACACAGACCCCGGCAGAGGAGAAAGACATCGAGCGTCGCCTGGCCGAGCTCGAGGCGGAATACGAGATGGAGGAGAAGGAGAAGTTGACGATCGCCCTGGCGATCACCGGATTCACGATCTTCTCCCCCGAGCAGCGCGCCAGACGGATCGTGAGGGAGTCGATCCTGAACGGCATCCAGGAACACGTCGAAGTGGGTGATTACTTCCGGGCTCGTGCCGGAATCAACTTTGCCCTGCGCTTTTCCGAGGAGGATAATGTCTTCGCCTTCAGCGAGGAAGAGTACGAGTTTCTGCAAGCTGAGCTTGCGGAGATCGAGCGGAAAATTGCGGCTGAGGAGCATTCATCAGCACGATGATTCTCGCACCCGGTGATCAGCCGAGCGGTGACGCCAACGGATGGCCCCCGAAAGGACTCAAGCCCATGACCAAAGATCATCTTCGTCCGATCTCGAAAGCTCTGGCCGTCCTCGCGGTCAGCGCCGCGATGGCCTGCGCCCCGGCCGGCACTGGCGACACGCCGGCAGGCGAAGCCGGAGCCCAGCTCGTGATCCCGGCACCCACCCTCGACGAGCTGTCGGCCGCCACCTTCGAGGGCATCTACGATCATCCCGTCACCCTCGCCCACGGGCAATGGGAGGGCGAGCCCTTCGTCGAGGGGGGCGCCTCGAGGCCGACGGTCGGCCTTGTGGGGAACTTCCGCCTCGCCGGAGACCTCGACGACGACGGCCGGGAGGAGGCGGTCGTGCTTCTGTGGGAGAGCTCGGGTGGCTCGGGGACCAGACTCTACCTGGCGGCGATGGCTCACCGCGATGAGGGGATCGAGGACCTCGGCACTGTGCTAATCGGTGACCGTGTGCAGGTGCGGGCCGCCCGTCTGGATGGGCAGAGGATCGTCTTCGACCTGGTCCAGGCGGGCCCCGATGACTCGATGTGCTGCCCGTCCCAGAAGGCGAGCAAATCCTGGGAGCTGGGCGCGGAAGGCCTTGACCTGGTCGCCACCGAGGTCACAGGAACCTTTTCGCTCGCGGACCTCGAAGGGCCCGAGTGGGTGCTGACCGAGCTCGGTTGGGAGCAGCCGGCCCCACAGGGCGCCGAGGTCACCCTCCGGTTCGAGGAAGGGAAGGTGGTGGGACACGGCGGCTGTAACCGCTACTTCGGCGGGGTGACCGCGGGCGAGATACCCGGCAGCCTGAGCTTCTCAGCGATGGGCGCCACCCGGATGGCTTGCCCGGATCCGGCGATGGAGCTCGAGCAACGCTACCTGAGCGCCCTCGCCGCCGCCTCGAACCACAGCTTCCTCGCCGGCCGGTTGGTGCTGACCTGCCAGACCGGCGAGGGCCTGGTGGCCCTGATCTTCTCACCGCGCGAGCCCGCCCCCGCAAGCGGCGCCGAAACGACGGGGAGCTAGGAGTTGGGAATTTCGAATTTCGAATTTCGAATTTCGAATTTTCTGACGGCATACTTCCGTCGCGACGCGTCATCGGGAACCGGTAACCAAACGGCGATGATCTCCGGTTGTGGTTGTCCCCTCTTAACGACGGGTTCGGATTTCGGATTTCGAGGAGCGAAATCGGAGGTCGGAGTTTGAATCAGCTCGCTGTGCGCGAGACGGCGCCCACCCTGCGGCTGTCGTGGAACGTGGTCGCCACCGCGGCCTGGGTGAGCTTTCTGCTCGCGCCTCAGCTGGGCTATCTGAACAGCCCCGCGCGTTTCGGGCCACGTGGTTTGAGCATCGGCCTGGTCGTCCTGAGTGGCGCCCTCATGGGTCTGCTCTACGCTCGTCTCATGAGCGCGGCGGTCGCCCGCTCGACCACGCTGGACCCGGCCCGGGCTCATGTCCTCTTGGCCGTGTGTCATCTTCCGCTTATTGTTCTCTGGCTGCCACGATTCACCCTCGTTGAAGTCGGCGGCGGGAGGCCTCACCTTCCCCTGATCGCAGTCATCGCTCTGCTTTTGGGCGTGGTCACGGCCGCGGTACTCCGACGGCACGGTCGACCCGGAGCATTTCGTTGGGCGTTGGTTTTCGGGACGGCGGCCGGAGCCTCCCTGGCCTTCTCCCTGGCCATGAGATCAGCGGTAGAGCCCCTGGGTGCGGCTGTGGCAGCCGCTGTCGTCTGGGGTCTCTACCTGCTCGCCTCCATGGTGGGTTGGGGAGCGCTGGTCAACCGCGCCCTGCTGCCCGATGAGCGGCTCGATTGGGGTCAACGCGCCGCGTGGGGTCTCGCCGCCCTGGTCCTCTTCGGGAGCCTGCTCAACCTGAATTGGAGCGTCTCGCCCCTGGTCCTGTTGACTCTCCTGGCCGTCGGCATCGGCGCCCTCGCCGCGGACAGGATTGCCGGACCGCACGGCGGCCGCTCGCCGCCGCGGAAACCGGTCAGGACCGCCGTCGTCATCCTCGCCGTCGTGGTGGCGGCCGCCGGCCTGTTCCAGCTCGGGGCTTCGGCCGCAGGCACTATCGACACCGTCTACAAGCGTCCGGCATTCGACCAGCACGACGATCTGCAGGCCTACCTCGTCTTCTCGCAGAAGATGCTGGAGCTGGGATCGATGGGACCGGAGCCCTTCGAGGCCCGGCGCATGCTCAGCATGGGCGGCCAGTCCTTCCTCCAGACCCTCGTCCTGGTGGTCCTGCCGCTGCGCGCGTTGCACCTGGTGGAGATGGGGGTGGCGCCGCTGATTCTGCTGGGGCTGGTCGTGGGCTTCGGCCGCCGCCACCGGCTGGACCCGCGTCTCACTCTCCTCGCCGTCCTGTTGGTGGTCGCCCTCCCCCACCTGGCGATGCGCGGGAACACCTCGGCCCTGCTCACCGGGGTGGTCTTGATGGTCAGCTGGTTCCGGCTGGTTGCGGACGAAGTGCTCCCCGCTCCGGGGTCCCTGGCGGGCGCCGCCCTGATCGCCCTCACTGCGAGCGGGCTTTGCGCCCTGAAATCGACCTTCATCCCCGCCGCAGTGACGTTTTTCCTCCTCACCACGGTGTGCGCCGTCATTACCGGCTCCAAACCGCGCCGGGAGGCGGCGTGGGCACTCGCTGCGGGGGGGCTCGTGATGCTCTTCACCCTGCCCTGGATGGTGTCGATCCTCGAGTCTTCCGGCACCCTGCTTTACCCGGTCTTCGGTCCCGGTTTCTACGGCGGCGTCTTCACCGACGGTTTCGCCGCAGTCAGAGGCGACTATGCCGTGCCGGCCCTCGATGTCCTGCGGTCGCTTTCGAGGCAGATGGCCCGGTTGCTACCGCTGCTGGTGCTCATCGTCTTCGTGCGCGAGACCTCGCCACGGCGACCGGCCCTGGCCCTGGCCGCCGCCGCCGCGGTCTCGGTCGTCCTCCTGGTGTTGATGGGCGACCCCGAAATCAACCGCAGCCTCGCCAGGTATGCCTTCCCGGTCTTGGCCGCGGCTCTCCTGGCGCTCGTGCTCAGTGCCTTCCGCCCGCCCGGTGACGGCACGACGAGACGGGCGCTCACCTCGGCGGTGATCGCGGTGGCGGTCGGTCTCGGTTTCCTGCTGGTCAACTACGGCGCGGTCCGCACGACCTTCCGCCAGATCGCCGTCAACCTGGTCGCTGCCCTCGACGGTGAGCCCGCCGTCTCAGAGGCGGAGCGCGCAGCGGCGACCGCCCTCGAGGAGGCCATGCCCGGCGGCGGGCGTCTCCTGGCTACCCTCGAGAGGCCCTTCCTGCTCGATTTCCGGCGCCGGCAGGTCTTCATCATGTCGTTGCCCGGGATGGCCGGCCTGCCCCCCGGCATGCCGATCTTCGAGGGCGGCGAGGCGGTGGCGGAGTACCTGCTCGGGTGGTCGATCCCCTACCTCGCTTACGGCGGCGTCGGCGACTCTCAGCGTCTCCTGAACCTAGGCGAGGAGAGGATCCGCGAGCGCTACCCGCGCTCGAAGATGCGCTGGGTGATGCTTCGCTACCACCAGCGATATAACCGGGTCATGGAGGAGCTGGCCGCCTCGCACCGGAGACTTTTCGAGGACGGCCACACCGTGCTGCTGGATCTCGCCGAGAGGGCGGCCACCTTCCGGCCAAGCGAGCATCCGGAGGTCTTAGACGGATTCGTCGACGACGTGTGGACCGACGGCGAGGGAATCATACGCGGCATCAAGCGGGGGCCGTCCGGCGCTTTCGTCGTGCTCCACACCCGGGGGTGGCGCCCCGACGGAGAAGACCGGGATGCGGCACGGCTCAGCCTCTGGACCGGCGGTCGAGAGCTGAAAACGGTCGATACCGCCGAGCGTGTGTTCGTATTTCGTCTCCACGCCGATGCACCGGCGGAGTTCGAACTCGTCATCCGCTCCTCTCCGCTCGATCTCGAGGCCATCGGCGCCGCGGGCCCCGGGCCGGCCCTGGGAATCGACATCGATGCCGTGATCATCACGGAGGACGGGGCCGCCGTCCCTCCGATTAACACCCTGGAGCAACCCGTTGACGCCCGACTCGATCCATCGACCGTCTGGCGGCGCTCCGGCTTCTTCCGCGACCACAATTGGACCGACGGGGACGCGACCCTCGACAACCTTCGCTGGCCCGTGCCCGAGGGGGCCCGCACTCTGGTGCTCTCGCTTCACGGCATGCGTCCCGAGCGCCGGGACCTGACGCTACCCGGCGTAAGGGTCCTGATCAACGGCATCGAGCTTCTCCTGGATCGCGCCTCGGGAGACGATCTCATTTTTCGTCTCTACGAAGGACTGCGCGAGATCAACCGGGTCCGCATCCTCTCGCCGACCGTCTCCCCACGGGATCTCCGCGGCGCTCCCGACCGCAGGGAGCTGGGCGTTCCAGTCCGCCTCATTTGGCTCGGCGAAGGGTAGATTTCGCTCGCCATGCCGATTCGCGCGCGGATCGCGCTCCTCGTCGCTTGCTTCCTGTGGGCCATCTCGTTCATCGCCACCAAGGTGGCGCTCGAGGACACACCGCCGCTGGTGGTTGTGTCCCTGAGGCTCCTGATCTCCGCCCTCTGCTTCCTCCCGTGGCTAGCCCGCATATCTCACCAGCTTTCTGCTGCGAGCGGTGGGATCTGGCGCCAAGGCAAAGGGGTGCTCATCAGGCTCTTCGGTCTGAGCCTGCTCGGAACCGGGCTCCACTACGGTCTGCAGACCGCCGGGCTCCAGTACACCACCGCATCGAACGCTTCGCTCTATGCGGTAACGGCCCCGATCACCATCCTCCTGCTCTCGGCTGTTTTCCTCGGCGAGCGGATCACGCCGCTGAAGGCCCTCGGAGTGGCGATCGCCGTCATTGGCGTGCTGGTGGTGATGGGTCTCGAGACGATCACTCGCCTCGAGCTCGACGCCCACGTCGTCGGCGACCTCCTGGTACTGGTCAGCATCGTCATGTGGGGGCTGTTCACCGTCTTCGGCAAGAGGCTCACCGACGAGCTCGGCGCCCTTCGGGTGACCGCGGTCGTGACCCTCATGGGCGCCTTGTGGATGGCCCCCGTCGGGTGGCTCGAGATGCGGGCGACAGGCTTCTCGCTGGGGGAGATCTCGGGACAGGCGTGGATCGCCATCGCCTTCCTCGGGATCGCCTGCTCGTTCCTCGCCACCCTGCTCTACTTCGTCGCCCTGGGTCTCAGCGAGTCACAGAAGGTCGGGGTCTACCTCTACACGATCCCGCCGATGACGGCCGCCTTCGCAGCCCTCTTCCTCGGTGAGTCGATCACCGCGGGTCTGGTGATCGGCTCGGTGCTGGTGATCTCGGGAGTCGCGCTCACCGAGCGGGGTTAACCGGGGCCGAACCCTCGATCCAGGTGCTGATCTCGGCGACGCTCTTTTTCGATATTGCCGGGACCTGGCACCCGGGTGCCGGGTAACCGACCGGGAAGAGGATGAACGGTCGTTCGTTGTCCGGCCGGTCGAGGATGCGGCCGAGGAAACGCATCGGCTGCGGGGTGTGGGTGAGGGTGGCAAGCCCCATTTCCTGGAGCGCCGCGATGAAGAGGCCGCAGGCGATTCCCACACTCTCGTTGACGTAGTAGTTGGTGAGCTTGGCGCCGTCGGGGCCAAGAGCATGGACCTGCTTGAAGACGACGACCAGCCACGGCGCGGTCTCGAGGAAAGGCTTCTGCCAATCGGTGCCGAGTGGCGCCAGGGCTGTTAACCATTCCGGGGTCGCACGACCACCCTCGTAGAACTCGCGTTCCTCGGCCTCGGCGGCTTGGCGGATCTCGATCTTGGTCCCCGGGTCCGAGACCGCGACGAAGTGCCAGGGCTGGCGGTTGGCCCCGGACGGGGCGGTGTTGGCGGCGGCGATGGCGAGCTCGACCAGCTCGCGCGGAACCCGATCGGGAGCGAAGTGGCGGATCGACCGGCGGTGAGCCAGCCGCTCGAAAAAGGCGCTGCCACGGGCCGCCATCTCGGCCTCGGGGAGACGCTCGTACTCCAACGGAATGGGGCGGTAGGTGGTGTCGCTCATGCCGCCCAGCTTAACCCGTACTTCTCACCAGATTTCGTCGCGAGGGGTGCAAGGTATCGTGCGTGTCTGCGCTCTCGCAAGATTTGGGAGAGAAGGCGTACTTGCGGTACGTCGAGCGAGCAAATCGAGAAAACGCAGACACGTGCT
>Ga0209013_10002868_pt1 | contig 15516 bp, 11 predicted proteins | sample Cruoilmetagenom2_FD_187291 | JGI IMG/M metagenome (GOLD analysis project Ga0209013, IMG submission 187291) | Oil polluted marine microbial communities from Coal Oil Point, Santa Barbara, California, USA - Sample 2 (SPAdes) (version 2) | ecosystem: Environmental > Aquatic > Marine > Oil seeps ... | reverse complement strand
TCATCCGAAGGGCTCCCCCAAGGCGTATCCACGCTAACCGACTCAACATCGGTCAGTCCTTCTATATGGTAAAGCCCGCTTCCCCCGATTACTCCAACAGTTTTCATAATCACCTCTATGATTTAAGAGCACTTAAACTAACATTCAAACTATTTCAGGTCAAGAATTATGACTTTGGAAATCATTTGTCCGCAATTAATCCTAAAAAACTAATCTGTGATGAAGCTTGCGAGAGTAATCAAAACTAAGCCTAGTCATTAGATAAGCCTAAGAACAAGAATAATTCTTTTTAAATCGCTAAGAGGAAGGGTAAAATCCTTATAATCTAAAAGTTCGAATTCGTTTTCAACATCTTCAATTGCAGTATTCCATTCTTCACTCCCCCTTTTCCCTCTCATTAATATAATAACTCCATCTTTTGATACATACGGAGAGCTTAGCCTGAGCGTATCTGAAATACTACCTACAGCTCTATTTACTACATAGTCAAAGTAGTGCAGGGGAATGTCATTAAGAGACTCTTCCGCCCTACCCCAAACTGCTTTAATCTTTTCAAGTCCCAGCTTTCTTATAGTGACATTCATGAATGTCACCTTCTTGTTCACCGAATCCAGCAATGTCACTTCAAGCCCGGGGCGTACAATCTTTAAAGGAATCCCGGGGAATCCGGCACCTGAGCCTATATCAAGAACCTTCATCCCATCCTCTATCAAAGGAGCAATTGAGATTGAATCGAGGAAATGGCTTATAATTATTTCTCTATCATTTTTAATAGAAGTCAGATTTATCTTGTCGTTCCACGTTTTCAGATTTTCTAAATACTTAAAGAAAAGGTCCGCATCCTTCTCTGAAATATCGACCCCAAGCTCCCTCGCTCCTTCTATTAAATCTCCTCTTAGATTCATTCCGGGCTCCTTAGCAGCATAGGGTGATCAACATTTATGCTCGGCTTACCTTTGTACATCTTTACCCTTCCTGTAACTTCCACGGTTTTACCCTTGTAGAATTCTTCAGGATCTATATCAAAATGTTGAAAATTATTCCAATCATCAGGAAAAATAACCACGTCTAGCTTGTCTTCCATATTTAAAACCACCACCTTATCCGATTTACGAGTACCTATAATCCTACCCTTCATCACTATGCGCTTTCCTTCATAGCGGCGCGCGCGATTAAGGTCAACTCGATATTCGCTATTTCCCTGTGGTGGAACCAGGGTTCTTAATTCTCCCCACATACCTTTTTTATTATTCTTTGCTTCTTCAAGGGAATCGAACATGATTTCAGAATGCATACTGTTGGGCTCAATTATTAGTACTGTTGCGAGGCCCTCCTTTAGAAGCTCCTCATTCACAAGCAGATCATCTACATATACATATGCAAGTATCCTTCCGTATACGTCATATTTTTCCTCATCGAACTCAAGTTTCACTCTCTTATCTTGGACAAGTTTTATATTATAATCCCATGCCTCTTGAGATACTGGGTCTCCCGGAGAGCCCTGGTATGCAATCTCGGGCGTATCAATTCCCATGTATCTGACACGGGATTTCCTATTATCATCTATTATGACAGTATCTCCATCTATCACATTAAGGACTCTGTATTGTGCCGTATCCGGAGTATTTTCTCTTTTCTCAAAAAGATAATAAAACCCGAAGACCAAAAGAAAAAAGAGCAGAAACAAGAGCTTTCTTCTTTTACTATTCATATCTTATTGCCTCTATAAAAGTAAGTATGTTAAGAGTTTGGAGGTGCTCTAAACGGGTCAGCTGATTCATCAATGGTTTCTTTGTTAGATATGGTCTTTCTGCCGAAGGTAAGAAATCCAGTGTGGCTCACCATTCGGTCTACAGGTCTTGTTTTACCAGCACTCACTTGCATATATCTGAGTAATAGCTCAAGTGTTTCAATATATACAAAACCGTGCTTTTCTAAATTCTCAACACATTTTTCAACTTGGTTATATGTTGGGGACAAGCTTGCAATTCTACCACCACCTCTTAGTGCTTTTGCCGCTGAAGCGATACCGTCCCAAGGGGATGGAAGGTCTAAGATCACAACATCAACCCCCTCTTCGTCAAAACCCTCTTGTACCTGTCTCAATTTAAACTCTACATAATCCGAGTACCCCGCGTTCTCTATATTCATTCTTGCATTCTCAAGATGCTTTTCCCTAACATCGTATGTATAAACCATACCATTTGGAGCTACCGCATTGGCGAGGGCCATAGTAAGTGAACCTGACCCGGCGCCACATTCAACGACTCTCATCCCGGATTGAATCCCGGTCTTTAGAATCATAAAAGCAGCATCTTTGGGATAGATAATCTGAGTGTGCCGTTTAACCTTCATCATCTTATCTTCAAGTGTTGGTTCAAGTAACAAGAAGGGGTGGTCTAAATTTGAATATATTCTTTCACCAAAGGATTTCCCTATACAATCACCGAGGAGAAGTTCACCCTTATGAGTTCCCATTTTCTTATCCTCAGTAACTGTTACTAGAAAAGTTTTTTCATCGGGTGAAATTATTAATACATGATCACCAGTTTTTATTTTCATTGTTCGCAAGAGTAATTAATATAAATTGTTTTTCAAGATTCACTACTCGGCTCAAAAAAAGTAAATAGCAGAAAACCCAAAAAGACCATGCACCCTGTTACAAAATACATAACCTCATATCCAAAATCCCTTGCAATTAGACCAAGCGGAAATGCCAGAAAATTGATCCCCATACTGTAAGAGGCGTTAAATGCACCCATCGCTTTACCTCTTTCGTCCGATTTTGCATTGTCAATTACCAGAGCACTAAGTGTGGGGTATAAAAACCCGTATCCTATGCTAAATAAAAGTGAAATCAAGATAGCGCTTAAAGCATTATCAACAAAATACATAGCGGCAAGTGAGACAGAGACGATAAAAAGACACGGGGAGGCTATAACCTTTCTTCCAAGGCTATCCGAAATACGTCCTCCGAATATTCTCACAGCGGTAACAGCAATCGTGTAGGTCAGGAAAAAATAAAAAGCAGCCAGCCCCTTTGATCTTAGGAATGTGGCAACAAAGTTCAATATTGCCCCCAGGCCTCCTGCGAGTATTAAATTCGAAACCAATATGACCGCGTATCTCTTAGAGGCAATCAGCCGGAAGAAACCCATTCCATAGGGGTCAAAGGAAGGTTTGAAGTTCCCATCTCTTGTAAAAATAGTAAGAACAAATGCTATTAAACTAAAAAAGGAGGCATAAATAAAAAACGAATTGAAACCCGACAGTTCAAGAATAAGTTCTCCAAGTGAGGGACCGATTGCATAAGAGGCTATTGTAAATGCGCTGAATATACCAAGTCCCTCTGCCCTTCTCTCGGGCGGAATATAATCCGTTACAAACGTACCTGCCGAGGTGAAAGAGAAGGCAAAAGATACCCCCTGCACAAAACGCAGAAGATAGAAAACCGGAGACAAATGAGAGACAAGAAGGTAACAGAGTGAGGCTATAAACATTATCGCGTATCCCAGGAGCATAAACCTCCTTCTCCCGTATTTATCTACCAGATACGCGACAAAGGGAATTGCTCCAAGGGAAGTAATACCGAACGAGCCCATTATAAAACCAATATTTGCTTCATTCCCTCCTAAATCTTTTATATATATAGGCAGTAGAAAAAATGAAGAAAAATTGCAGAAAAAAAAGAAGTTAGCAGCTGTAGCTAGAGTAAAATTCTTAAATTGTGGAGAGGAGAGACGAGATGCCATATTTTTTTGTAGTAAACAGCTTAATAGTGCCTGGATTTAAGAGCAAATAAGAGATTAGAAATAATACACATATTCTTTGACAATGTATAATGACGTGATATATTTCTGGCCTTATTAATGAGCCGTTAGCTCAGTAGGTAGAGCAACTGCCTTTTAAGCAGTGGGCCGCAGGTTCGAATCCTGCACGGCTCATACCAAGTTAGTCCCCATCGTCTAGCCTGGCCCAGGACATCGGCCTTTCACGCCGAAAACAGGGGTTCAAATCCCCTTGGGGACGCATTTATACATATCTGGGACAAAACAGCAATTTAGAGCGAATCCCACTTCCCCATCCCGTATGTAATAAACCAATCACTGACTATCTGTTCCGTATTCAACAAACTGCACTTTGTTATCTTACAAGTCTCGATATCTGTTTGAACTCATCAGTTCCGGCTGTTTCAAGTAACTGGAATAAAAACGCCTCTGTTGTACCTACCACAGCGCCTGCCCTTTCTATCAGGTTGATCCCCTTTTCCCAGTCAAGCTCTCTTCTTGAAATTACCGCATCCGCAGGCACATACACTGTGTAGCCCTTGTTAACCATATCAATTGCAGTTTGCAGTACACATACGTGTGTTTCTACTCCACATAGAAGTACCGAGTTCCGGTCTATATCTTTAATTGCTGATTCAAATTCTGGTGACCTGGCGCAGCTGAATACAATTTTTTCTACAGGAGAGAAACCCTCACCGACCGATTCCTTAATTTCCTCTATGGTCGGCCCTAGACCTTTTGGATATTGCTCGGTCACAGTTACCGGAATTCCCAATATCTTTGCGGCCTCAAGCAGAATTTTCATATTCTTGAGATTAGTTTCAGTCACATCCTCAGGCATAGCGCCCATTAGTCTTTCCTGAACGTCAACAACTACAAATGAAGTATTTTCCTTACTTATGAAATCCATTATTAATCTCCTATGTTGAATTTATAACAATCTTTTAGCACATCCTGGCAACAAATTCCAGTTAGAGATTCAGTTAAAAGGGAATATTTAGGGGACGCTAGGATAAATAGGCGGCAGATAAATCCACCTGATCATAATTTATATTTATTTTGAGAATAAAGTGGGGCAGCCTGGAAGACCGCCCCGGTTATTTTTAAGTTTTTAAGCTTTATGCTTGGCAAATTCTTCTTCAAATCTTGCAGCAAGCTCTTCTGCCTTGGCGTCATACTCGTCGGGATCATTCCAGCTCTTTTTAGGCTCAAGGAGTTTGTTATCTACACCCGGGCATGAAGTAGGAACCTGTAGACCAAAGACAGCAACTTGATTAAAGGAGCCTTGTTCAAGAGTGCCGTTTACAGCCGCTGTAACAAGCGCCCTCGTCTGCGGTAATGGCATTCTGTCCCCTACTCCGTATGGGCCGCCTGTAATTCCCGTATTTAGAAGCCAAACGGTTGCCCCGCTCTCTTCGAGCTTCCTTTTTAACATCTCTGCATAAAATAACGGCGGTCTCGGCAGAAAAGGAGCTCCGAAACAGGAACTAAAAGTTGCCTGCGGCTCGCTCACGCCTCTTTCGGTACCCGCAACTTTGGCAGTGTAACCGAGAGTGAAGTAGTACATAGCCTGCTCTGGTGTGAGTTTAGAAATCGGAGGCAGCACACCAAAAGCGTCATAAGTTAACATAAAAATTGTTTTAGGAATACCGCCTACTCCCTCAGGTACAATGTTTATGAGGGAATCAATCTGATAGGCGACTCTTGTGTTTTCAGTGTATTCATCGCTGTCAAAATCTATTTTCTTAGTTTCTGCATCAACTTTTACATTTTCCAATACCGATCCGAACCTAAGTGACGCTTTATAAATTTCTGGTTCAGTCTTGGGATTCAACTTTATAGCCTTTGCGTAACAACCGCCTTCAAAGTTAAACACACCGTTATCAAACCAGCCGTGTTCGTCATCACCAATCAGTGCACGGTCAGGGTCTGCGGATAAAGTTGTTTTTCCAGTCCCAGAAAGGCCAAAGAACAATGCAACACCGCCGTCTTTCCCAACATTAGCAGAACAGTGCATTGGAAATACGCCCTGCTCAGGAAGAAGGAAATTCATAGCGGCAAAAACAGATTTTTTCATTTCTCCCGCGTACTCTGTACCGCCAATAATAGCCATTCTTTTCTCGAAATTTAATATGATGAAAGTTTCTGAGCGCGTTCCATCAGTCTCGGGGTCAGCTTTAACGCCCGGGGCGGATAAAACAGTAAATCCTACCGATTTGTGCGGCAAGTCTTCAGGATTGGGTCTGAGAAAAAGGTTATTTACAAAAACATTATGCCATGCGTATTCGGTAATAACACGAACATTGGTGCGGTAGTCGTGATGTGCGCAGACATTAAGGTCCCTTACAAAGAGATCCTTACCTTCATAATAATCCAGAATTTTTTTATGTAGTGAATCGAAATGTTCAGGAGAAATAGGTTTATTTACAGGTCCCCATAAAATATCATTCTCAGTCCCGGGCTCCTTAACAATAAACCTGTCGGCAGGAGAACGTCCGGTATGGGTTCCGGTGTGGGCAACCAACGTACCGCCTTCACCAATCAGTCCTTCTCCCCTTCTTATTACTTCTTCGTACAAAGTAGGAATTGGAAGATTATAGTAAACCTTCCCGGGATTTTTAATTCCATGCTGCTCAGCTAAATCCTTATCAGTTAATTTTTGCATTTCTCTAATCCCCCCGCTTAAAATTATCTTTCAGATGCTAACCAAAAAGACGTCTCAAAAAGGACTAAATACTATACAAGGATAACTATTTTGGCAAGAATATCTCCCCTTTATCACTAAAATTATTATAAACCTTACTTTAATACCCGCACAAATATAACAATCTATTCAGTAAGATATGGGGTATCCTAAGGTTTTTTAATCAGGAAAATCCGTTCAGGAAAGTCGCTTATACCAATACAGTAGACTTAGAACTAAAATTATCATCTGCTAAATTACAACTGACTATAAAATCCAGAAGATTTTATCAGACAAAAGGCATACATGCTATCAAGATAACCATTATAATATATCTTGTATATATTATATATCTTTATCCTTTCAACACTTGATAATTACAGGACAAAAACAAGCTCTTTTATCTAAAGCGGAAATTTCCGTTTAATTGACCTTAGGCATAATTTATGCTATGTTTTTTAAAGTCTGGCGCCAATATTTGGGATGGGAGAAAACAAAAATATGACCATTTTCAAAGTAGGGAATAAAGCAGTATATCCTGCTCATGGCGTTGTTCAAGTCACGGCAGTCGAATCAAAAGAAATTTGCGGTACTACGAAAGACTATTACATACTTCAGGTTATAGACAGTGATGTTACAGTCATGGTTCCTACCGACAATGCTGACACCGTAGGGTTAAGGGAAGTCATTTCAAAGTCTCAGATTACAAGAATCTATAAAATCCTTAAGAATAGAAGCAAAGACTCTGAGCAGCTCAACGGCCATCAGAGCTGGAACAAGAGGTACCGTGAATACTCCGACAAACTAAAGAGCGGGGACATTTTTGAAGTTGCAAACGTGCTAAAAGACATCAACCTTCTACAAAACGACAAAGACCTTTCATTCGGCGAAAAGAGAATAATGGACTCCGCGCTCTCACTATTAGTCAAAGAAATATCGGTTGCTAAAAATTCAAAAGAAGAATCAATAACAAAAGAAATCGACAAAATCCTGACAACAAGTGATTAATTCTTCCCTTACAATATAAACACTTTTTACCATTGAATATGTCAAACGGCATTTTAGACATAGAAACAGCACTCAGACTTAAAGGTTTTCACTTCCGCACTCCGTCAAAAGTTAGGGGTTATAAGGCCGGGATCCATAAAAGCTATTACAATGGAATAAGTACAGACTTCCTGGACCATAAAGAATATAATAAGGGCGATGAGCTAAAACAAATTGACTGGCGCCTTTATGGCAGACACGACCGCCTCTACATTAAAAAGTTTGAGGATGAAGTTAATATGCGGTGGTGTATATTGGTCGACAAAAGCGCTTCCATGGGATACGGGGAGAATAAATCGACAAAGCTTAACTATGCCAAAAAACTTTCCGCCACATTAGCCTACTTACTTCTAAAACAGGGCGACTCGGTTGGGCTCTTAGGTTTTTCTGAGAAGGACATTGAATTTATCCCGCCCAAAGCAGGAAGTCCTTTCATAACACCCATTGTGGACAAACTTGAGTCCTTTAAGCCCTCAGGCACTACGGGAATCAAAGAACCCGTATTAAAAGCTCTTGAGGCTTATAGCTCGGAGGCATCATTCGTCATAGTTTCAGACTTCCTAATTGAACCAGAAGCAATTGAGGAATCGCTTAAGCTTATTAGAAACTCGAGGAAAGAGGTTTCCCTATTTCACGTGTTACATCCTGACGAGATTGATTTTGACTTCCGGGGATCGGTTGAATTTGAAGATATGGAGACAAATGCAAAAGTAATTGTAGATACCGGCAGCATAAGACATACTTATAAAAAACGAATGGGGAAATTTATTGAAAGACTGAAGCAGATCTGCCACGAGAATGAAACAAGATATGTTTTTTCACCAATCAATAAATCAATAGAAAACTCCCTTATACAAATTGCCGATAAATAGAGAGAGGCGTATTGAATTTATCCTTCTTAAGTCCTTTATTCCTGATAGGTCTTGCAGCTATAGCGCTCCCCGTACTAGCTCATCTGATATCAAAGAAAAGTGGAGCAAAGATAAGTTTTCCGGCAGTCAAATTCCTTATTTCATCCCAAGGTGATCTCGCAGCAAGATCCAAAATAAAGGATATTACCCTATTAATTTTAAGAGCACTCATATTAGTATTTATTGTCCTCGTATTCGCAAAACCTGCCGTTTTCTCTTTCTCCGCGGCACAGGAAAATACTCCTAAATCCCAGGGCATTGTGATCGACAATTCATTCAGCATGGGATACAGCAACAACTTCAGCCGCGCCACAAGCAAAGCGCAGGATTTAATTGACTCTCTGCCTGATGGAAGTTTTGTTTTAATAACATCTCTCGTCCCAATCTCAGAGCAGGAGCCCTCAATAACACAAGATAAAATTCAGACAAAAAAAGCATTAAAAGAAATTGAGCTTTCTTATACCTTTACAGACAACGATAAGAGACTTCAGGATATCTATACTAAATTACAAAAAGCCCCAAACGAGCGAAAAGAAGTGACGCTTATTACAGATCTTCAAAAGAACGGCTGGGAAAACGAGGGGGTTCTAAGATCCTGGCTTGAAGTGATAGACATTTCTGAGAACCTGGAGGCCTCAAATCACGCAGTATCTCAAACACAGCTCAAACATGAAAAGAACTCCATAACTATTGAGGCTGCAGTATCCAATTTCTCAAGTGACTCAGTGAAGGAACTCTTGACCCGGGCTCGGTTGGGGGATGAAGAGATAAGGGAATTTTTTGATATAGGTCCCGAAGACAAATCAGTCAAAAAATTCAATTTCAGTAATGACAGAAGAGAGATGCCAAGTCATGGATCAGTTGAGACCTCACACGATAAACTCAAAGTAGACGATATCAGACACTTTATTATAAATGATCAGGATCAATTCAGAATATTAATAGTTGACGGCGACCCAAGAGAAGATTCCCGACTTAGCGAGACTTACTACCTAGCCCGGGCTTTAGAGACAATTTCCGAGCTCTCGGACACAAATATTTTTATCATAGATAACGACAGCTTTATAGATGAAGACCTTTTGGATTACGGCTTAATATTTCTAGCAAATATTGGAGAAATAACTCCCCGTATCGCAAAAGAGCTTGAAGAATTCACCAATAGCGGCGGATCTACAGTCATATTTTTAGGAAATAGGGTAAGAGCAGGCTCCTATAACGCTTTACTAAAAGATATCCTGCCCGGAGAACTTCAAAATATAGAAGAGGAAAAACTATCACTGCTCCCAGAGGATTCCGATATATTTTCAAAAGATATTAAGGAGAAAGTAAATCAGGTAAAGATTCAGAAGTTATTCAATTTCGCACCTAATGCAGAATCAGAAACACTTATATCTGCCTCAAACAACAAGCCCTTTTTAATAAAGAAGGAATATGGTAAAGGGAGTGTTTTTATCTTTACTTCAACCGCCGACTCTAGCTGGAACAATTTTTCAATAACCCCTGTGTTTCTCCCGGTTATTAAAAACATTCATGATTTTCCATACCTTGCAAAGAGCAAAAGAAGAAATTATTTAGTCGATGAGACCGTGAATATCGACATCTCCCAAGATACAGAGAGCGCAATAGTAATAGATCCGTCGGGGCAGCAGTTTAAATTGAATATTGAAGTCCCCGAGTTTAACAAAACAGGACTTCAGGGAATCTATACTGTAGAACAAAATGGAGAAAAAGCATATGAATTCGCTGTTAATATAGACCCTAAAGAATCTAACCTCAAAAAAACTTCTATTCCCAAAATAGAAAGCACCTCAAAACAAGAGGGGGGCCTTGTAAAAGTTTTTAAGGATATATGGCGCTACTTTCTCTGGGGCGTAGTAGCTCTTTTTGTCTCAGAAGCAACATTCAGAGCAATTCTTTCTTAGGACTATAAGTCTCTTCAATCAACCAAGCTAATACCGTCAACATTATTAGGGACAGGGTGCCCTAGAGCACTCAATATTGTTGGGAAGATATCCACCGTTCTTAAATACTCTCTATTGACTTTAGCGTTCATAACCAGAGGAACCAACATGTGATCTCTAAACAGCGCACCGTGTGATGAACGATGTTCCGGATTCTCGTGTTTAGCCCTTAGGTCATATCCAGGAGCTGCGCTCAAAACTAAGTCACCTGTACGGGGGGCTTCTAAAAGCTGTATTATCTGCAAAAGAGCATCCGGGTATTCAGTATTGAAACTATGAGCTAGGGCTTCTTCAGAACTCATTTTCTTGGGCATACCATTATAGTTAAAAGGGTCGCCACTAATCTTTTCATAATTCACAATCCCGTCTGGATCAAGCCACGCGAGTGCCTCACCCTTCGTGCTTATAATTCTTGAGCGGCCTTCCTCATCCAGTCCTGCAACTATGTCTATTTCAGGCCGTTCCATCAAATTATCCGCAAGGTCCCTTAGTTCCTCAAAAGTAGGTTTCCTTTTCCACCCATCCTTGCTCTTCACATAAATATTGGCCATTGCATTACCGGATATTAGGCAAGCGGCATCTGCATCTGTAAAATGTTTAAATACGTTAGGATAATAAAAGGTTTTATGACCCCGGCTATTCATAAATTCAAGTGTATCAAAATGCGAGTGGGTCTGAGTAAGGCCATGGTCACTAGTAACTATAATTAAGGTTTCTTCAAGCCTTCCTTCACCCTCCAGATTTTTTGAAAGAAGCCCTATTGTCTCATCAATCCTTCTATAGGAGTCAATAACCTTTTTGTGAAACGGATGGTTGATATGAGAATATGTATCTATTCCTAAGAATACGGCGTAAAGAAAATCAGGATATTCTTTTAAAGATTGCAAAAGGATTCGCCGTGCCACTAGGTCAACTTCATCACTTTTATCGGTAAAGTGGCTTTTCACCTTATAGTAGAGCTTTGAAAAAAGAGTCTTGTCATTTTTAGAGCTCACTCCTCTTGAAAGCTCATTAAAAATGTTCACGCTCCTTGGAAATATTTCAAATAGTGTCTTATAATCCAAGGAAACATCTCTGTTCATAAAATACGTCTCCAGTCCTATATAGCTCCTGAATCGGTTAAATGAGAAGAGTTTGTCGTTATACGTATTCCTGTCGAACCACCTTATACCGGGGAAATTGCATCGTCCGGGATACTTCCCCATTATATAGGGCGTGTATGCAGGACCGGTAGTCGAAGGAAACACAGTAACCGCTTCTTTGTAAGATCCTTTTTCAACTATATATTTAGAAATATTGGGCAAGTCGCCACTCTTTAAGAGTTCTGAGAACACATCAGCTCTAGCACCATCAGCCATTATAAATATGCAGCTTTTAAATTCAGACATCACTATTTTCCTATGCTAATTATTTTAAGTCACATGAAGATTTACAGGAAATATATATCATATATTTTCCTAATCTTATTAGTTTTAGATATGTATTCCTTTTTTAATTTTTGCCCCTCATTTTTCATACCCAGCTCGGAAGCCAACTTCTGAAAATCACTCTCATATAGCTCATTAATTGAGCGGCCATGAAGGAGTCTTAGCAAGTTTTCCATCTTCTTTAAGAAAAAAAGCCCTTCTTTTAATATATTAAATTCCTCATCTTCTATTAGCTCGCTGAATCTAAGCGCAATGAGTGCATCCACAGTATTCTGAACCCTTACATTTTCATAATCCCTACCATATTTTAACTGAAGCATCTGGACAAGGAACTCTATATCGACAGTTCCTCCTTTTCCCGTTTTTATATTGAGTTTCTGGGAAGTCTCTTTCGCAATCTCCTTTTCCATTCGAGAACGAAGACGGTGAATCTCTTTATAAAAGTCCTTGGGGAAAGATTCGTCATATACGAAATGCTTTACGGTTTTCATAACCTTAGCACCTAATTCCAAGTTGCCTGCGGCAGGTGCAGCCCTTATTAGCGCCTGTCTCTCCCAGATCTGAGCGCTGTCCTCGTGGTACTTTTTAAACGAGTCAAACGAAGTTACTAGAGCCCCGGATCTACCTGAGGGCCTAAGACCCATATCGATTTTATAGGCAAAGCCCTCTCCTGTAGGCACGGAGAGTACCGAAATAATCTTCTGCCCGAGCTTAGAATAAAATTCATGATCATCTCCCTCATAAATAAAAATCACATCGAGATCAGAATTATAGCTCATCTCCCGACCGCCCAATTTCCCCATACCGAGAATAAGCATTCGCATTTTTTTATTCTTGCCTTTCACTAAATTCCATGCCAATTCAAGTCCGACTTCTAAAACAGCTTCGGCTACAATGGAGAGGTATTTGCCAACATAAAATGGGTCGACCTCTCCATTTAAATCTCTGAGACATATTTTAAGGGTCTCCACATGCCTGAACCTTCTTATTATATCTAGCTTATCTTCATAATCTCTGGACTCTTCCATGTTTGATTTAAGGCTCTCAATCACTTCTTCCTTAGAGGCATACTCGGCTCTTACATCCCTTAACGTTATAACGTCAAGATACTCAGGGTGTCTGATTAGAAAGTTAGAGAGATAACCACTGGTAGAAAATAGTCTGACTAATAGCTTTATAATATCGGGATTTTCTAAAAGAACAGCGTATATTGATGAGCGCCAGCCGATCTCCGAGATGAATCTTTCAAGATTTACCAGAGCAGCGTCAGGATCATAGGATTTTAGTATCTCACCCAAGAAAGCCGGTATAACCTTTCTGGTAGTTAGTCTGCCTTCTTGGGTTAAAGCACCCATTCTAGGATCAAGTAATTTGGAAAACAAATCAATCGCGACATCAGGATTTTTAAATCCTAATTTTCTTAAATTCTCTACAGCCTCAGCCTCTTCAATATTGCCCACAGTTAAAAAGTCAGCAACCTCCCAAAACTCTTTCGCTACCTCTTGGGTTTTTTGAGAAGGCTCAAAAAAGAGACGCTTATAAATACTAGAAACACAAGAGGTGTTCTCGCTATAAAGTTCTTCAAATTCTTTTCCACCTTTTAACCCGCATCTCTTGGCCAGAAATTCAACATCCTCGGCTGATGTGGGAATTTTATGAGTTTGTCTTTCTTCAACCAGCTGAATCGAGTGCTCAACTTTTCTAAGAAACAGATATGAAGAAGTTAATGATTCAAACACCTCTTCATCTATAACATTTAGGCGTCTGAGCTTTTTAAGGGCAAGAAGTGAATTTCTTTCTCTTAGAGCATTAATCTCACCGCCATTGACTAGCTGAAGCGCCTGTATAAAGAATTCAATTTCCCTTATGCCACCCTTGCCAAGCTTAACATCACGCTTTTTTTGAAGCTTATCGAGCTTGGTTTTCATATCTTTCAAGTCCTCAATCGAGTTATAATCAAGGAACTTCTTATATACAAACGGCTCGATTTCTCTAATAAACTCTTCTCCCAGCTCAAGATCTCCCGCAATTGGCCTTGCTTTTATCATAGCGGCCCTCTCCCAGGTATCGCCCCAGTAAAAATAGTGCTCTACTGCGCCTTCTATAGGCACTGCAACTGTACTCTTGCTTCCACCTGGGCGAAGCGCTAAATCTACCCTGTAGAGAAAACCGTCTTCGGTCACAGCGCTTAAAGTTTTAGTCATCCTCTCGGCAAGCTTAAAAAAGGGCTCCGGATCCCCCTTGTCACGATATAGATAAATCAGGTCAATATCAGAGCTCAGATTCAACTCCCTTCCCCCAAGCTTCCCCATACCTAAAACCACAAATTCTCCGTACTTCTTAGTATCTAATTCCTCGCTGAAAAACCTGTATGCGGATTCCACGGTAGCACTCGCAAGGTCGGAAAGTTCCTCCATAATGTCACCGAAGGGGCTAAAGCCCATTATGTCACTGTATATGATTCTTGAAAACTCTCTGTACTTATACTGTCTTAATTCGGATCCGAGAATTTCTCCTGAAGGAGAGCTCTTTCTTATCAAATCCGTTTCTTTTAGAAATTGTTTTGAGGTCTTCTTATTCTTTATACTCTTTGATTGGCTTAGATAGTCCAATATGAAGGGGTCTGTTAAAATTACCCTACCAAGGAAACAACTATACGATGAAAGTATATTGAGAATATCCTCTTTTTTAGAAGAGATTCTCTTATTCGTTTCTTTATAACGTTCTAATATATTCCTGGCATTATCAGGGTCGGGTAAAACTCTATTCAACTTCTATCTTCCTTCCTCTATTACTTGCGGATCCTTTGGATTTACTTTTTTCCCTTTTCTTAAACGCTCGGCTGCACTTCTAACAAAGTGCCCTCTGTCCGGCTGAGATTACCGAAGTCTATCTCAGTCTTTTTCTTAATTTTCTTCTAACCCGAGCTTGTTTTTTTAAGCATATCTTCTTCCCCAAACGAATTATACCCACCCATTATACACAATAAACCTTACTACAAAATTCTACCACAAAGTTATCTTATTAGTCACACCTGCTATCTCCACAAATAATATGAGATAGAAATGAAATCAACTAAAATAAAATGGGTCTACATCTATTGAGAATCTGACACTGCTTGATCTCTTTGATATAAGGCTAATCAGCTGTTTAGAAAAACTGTGTAAAATTCCTGCATTAGAAGATTTAAGAAGCATTTGAAAGCGGTAGCGGTTCCTTATTTTATATATTGGACAAGGTGAAGGTCCTAGTATTTCAAGAGATCCCATTGGCAGCTTTGAGACCATTTTACGGGCGATGTTCCGAGACTCTTTAGCAATACCCTGTATCTCAGACTCAAACCTTCCGGAGAACCTTACATTAACTAACCTTGAAAAGGGTGGATACAGAAGTTCTTCCCTTAATTTTATTTCTTCCTCGAGAAAACCCTTGCTGTCCTGATGTGTGGCAAATATGATACTCGGATGATCGGGGTTATAGGTTTGGACAATAACCTTTCCTGGATGATCACCCCGTCCTGATCGCCCCGCAACCTGTGTGACAAGCTGAAACGTCCTCTCACCTGAGCGAAAATCCGGTATACCTAAAGAAATATCGGCAGAAATTACTCCAACCAAAGTCACTCCTGGAAGATCATGCCCCTTGGCCACCATCTGCGTGCCTATAAGGACATCTATCTCACCTCGCTCTAGCCTTGAG
>Ga0209013_10002867_pt1 | contig 15516 bp, 13 predicted proteins | sample Cruoilmetagenom2_FD_187291 | JGI IMG/M metagenome (GOLD analysis project Ga0209013, IMG submission 187291) | Oil polluted marine microbial communities from Coal Oil Point, Santa Barbara, California, USA - Sample 2 (SPAdes) (version 2) | ecosystem: Environmental > Aquatic > Marine > Oil seeps ... | reverse complement strand
GTCAGTTTGGCGAGCCCGAAGTCGAGGATCTTGAGGTGGCCGTCACGTGTGATGAACACGTTGTCCGGCTTGAGATCGCGGTGGACGATGTTCTTCCCGTGCGCCGCCGCCAGCCCATCGGCGATCTGGGCCGCGTACTCCACCGCTTTGCGCCGCGTCAGGCTGCCGCTCTCGATCCTATCGCGGAGGGTCTCTCCCTCGAGCAGCTCGGTTACCAGGAAGGGCATCCCCTGATCGTGCCCCACGTCGTAGATCGCAAGCACGTTCGGGTGGTTGAGAGTGCCAGCCGCCCGAGCCTCCTGCTCGAACCTCGCCAGGCGTTTGCTGTTCTGACTCAGCGAGGAGTGGAGGACTTTGATCGCCACGTCGCGACCGAGCCGTGGGTCCCGCGCCCGGTACACCTCGCCCATACCACCGGCGCCGATCTTGCCGACAATCTCGTAGTGGGAGAGGGTCTCGCCGATCATCCGCCTTCCGGGGAACTCGTCAACTCCTGCGAGAACGATTCCTGTCTATGGTTGTTTTCTCAGTATCAATATGTGGCGGGAGATATCCAAGCGCAAGGTTGGGCTGTGTCATCACGGTAATACCTCGACCAGTAAGGACTAGAGGTCAGGCATTCCTTTTTGACCGCAACTCCCGTGCATCACGATCGCCCGCTGCTGAAAATTCGGATTGACAGCGACCTACCCGACGCCCATATTTCAGGGTAGGAACTCTCGGACATCAAGAAGAAGCTCGGTTGTGGCGCTCGGGATGCTCATCGAACCCACGCGATAACTTGTAGGAGGCACTCATGGCTCCCGTAAGGTTCCCGCAGTTCCTGAACCGATACGGCGTCAATTTACTTGTCACGAGCGTGAACCGACGTTCGCCTAGGCCGAATTCTAAGCACCCATCGAATTGAAATAAGGGCGCAGCAGGCATTTAATTCAGAACTGGAAGGAGCAACCCCAATGGCGATTCTAATGTGTAAGAAGAATGGATCCATTGTTCCGGCAACGACACCTGCCAATAACGGACCCCCAATCGAGATTGGAAGGCCGATTGCGGTTTCCCTCGCCAGTTTCTTCCCCGGGAAAATCAAGAAAGACTGGGGCGGAAAGGCCGAAATTATGATCTCCTCCCATGTGCGGTACGGCCCCTCAAACCGGCCGGCTCCCAGGCGAGTCAATATGCTGCTCCAGAGATATGATTTCGAGAGTGCCGAACCGATCACGAATTACGGCGGTGATGTCTACGGTGACCGGATGCTGTACTACTCGAAGGCCTACGCCGGTCAGAGACTCGGCATTACACTTCGAGGAGTCGAAACGGACAAGATCAATCCCAGGACTTGGAAAGGAATGAAAAATGCGATCTCAACGATTGGAAGTTTGGCGCTTTTCACTCCTGCCGCTCCATATCTCGCCTTTCTCGGCGTTGCCCAGAACCTCGTTGAGATCCTCGTAAGGGCAATTAATCGCAATGAGAGGTTACAGACGTCGCGCGCGGATCTGTATTTCGATGAAGACAACCAGAAAATCCTGCAGACTGGCCGGTATCTGATTTGGGAACCGAAGCAGGGTGCTGGCTCTCCGACGATAAAGAGGGATTACAGACTTTCCAGTGCCAGCGCCGGTGCCGACGAACCAAATATCTTGGTCTCCAGGGATGGCATCCCGTTCAAACTGACCCCGTATTTTGTGCTCTGTATCGATCGGAAAGCACGCAGCGCCTATACGGACTTTGAAATCGGATCCGGCTCAGCCGAACTGCTGGAGAGCTTTGGAGACAAACCTCTTGCCGAGACAGTATTCCATTCAGTCAGGCAAATTGCGAAGCAGGTAAATGATGCCAAACAACTGAACAGCATCGAGGATTCGATTCGTGATCTCAGAAATGCCGAGACTGACGATGAACGGCTGGAGATCAAGAAGAGGATCAAGGCCCATAGTCGGCTGTTCACAAAGAACAACGCGGAGCTTTTGAACGAACTTCTTAGCGGCTACCTTCAATAGCACCACGGAACCATCGGCGGCGTAGGCAAGAGGGCCCCGGACCAAAAGGCGTCTGACACCTTTTCCTTCTCAAAGTGTCTGCACTCATGGTGCCACCCATGGAGCCCTCTGCATTAGCTAGGATGCCCTAGGGTGCACTAACTAGGGTGCCACGTTTCGCATTGATGCATTGTCACACTAGGAAGCCACCAATGAACCCTCAACGCCGAATGCTCTCCAGGTAGTCGGGCATCCCGGCCGGATCGACAATCAGCTTCCACTGTTCGGCGCCGAGTTCGGTGACTCGCTGCTGCCACGCATCGAGCCGCTGTCGGTAGAGGTGAGGGTTCTCCGTGTCGTCCCGCAGTTGCTTGACGTTGACCGCCGCCACGTAAACGCCCGCGAACTCGCCGGCCGGGATCTGCCGACGTGTTCCCTCCGGCTGGTCCTCCTGTAGGTCGGAGAAGATGATGATCGCTTTGCTGCCGGCGTCCTGTGCCCGAAGATGGTCCGTGCACATCATCATGGCGCCGGCAATGTCGGTGTAGCTGGATCCTTCCGCGAGGTGGGCGAATTCGTCGAGACGGTCGGCGAACGCGAGCTTCTGGGCGTTGGCGTTAGAAGGTCGGTGATCGAGGGTGAGTCTGCCGACGACGTTCTCCTTTTCGTAACTGTCGCTGTCAATGTTGACGACCACCAGGCTGTCCCCCGGGAGGAGGGTGGGGAGGATGCCGGTTCGTATGATATTGGTGACCTCCGGAGCCTGATCGGCGTAGGTGCCCGAAACGTCGACGGCGACGCACACCGCCTGGGCGTACTCGCCCTGCTTGCTGCACGATCCGACACACGCTAGAAGACACAACACGACGAGCCAGCGGCGCATCATCACTCCTCCCCTTGATAGGAGTGTTCCTCGGATGGTGTCTCGGCTCTGGCGTTCTCGCTCTCGGTTGCCGTCGAGGAGGCGGCGTCCTCGGACTTTGCCTCGACCTTGGGCTGCTTCGTGCCGCTTGTGCGTTTCTTTTTCTTGGTGCTGGTCTTTCGAGCGCGGGGACGAGAGGCGGGTGCGGAGGCCTCCTTGACGGTTCGGCCTTTGGCGGGGGATTGGGAAGGCTGTATGGGTATGGCGGCGGCCTCCCGCATCATGTCCTCGGCAGTTAGGGTGGGTCTTGACGGCGCGTTGTCGCCGCGGATCCACCGTTCAATCTGAATCGGAATCATGATGATCGCGTCGTAGAGATGGGCGAGCAGGAGAATGGCGTACTGCAGCACGTAGGCCATGAAACGAGCCACCAGGCCGATTCCGTGCAGGAGCAGAACGAGGATCCGGTTCACGACATGGCGGCCGCTTTCGATGAGCATCTCGAGCGGGACCGCGATCATCGCCAGGATCCACGGCAGCGTGAAACCGAGCACCGCCTGCCCGACGACGGGAATGAGAGATCCGGTGGCGCGCGCGACCGCGCCGGGGCCACCGCCGGCGAGCGATTCCATCAGCGACATCTCGGCCTCGACGAGCTGCTCCCGAAGAACCGCCAGTGAGGCTTCGATGGAGGCGAGGAGGAACAGGCTTCCAAGCGCGACTGAAAAAACGAGGCGGCGTCGCGACGCCGGGAGCGTGCCGATCTGTGGGAACAGATGGGTGATCCCGAGGGCGTCGAGGAGGAAGATCCCGGCTGCCACCTCCATCAGGACGATGACCAGCGCGGCTACAGACGCAACCGGCATGCCGACGAGCCGAGTTCCGCTCGGCACGAGCTCGGACATGGGCAGCGCGATCAGCTGGAAATTGATGAAGGCGGCTGCAATCGCGATGCCGATGACGATGAAGGAAATGATGAACAGCTTGCCGGCCGAGGATGCCAGGTTCCGCACCGACCGATCATCGCCGTTCTGGATCTGCTCGTAGCGATCCATGTAGCCGTCGATGCGCCGCGTCGATTCGAGGAGTGTATTGACCGACTTGCCGACCCGTTCGAGGACTCCTTTGAGTTCCTTCCAGCGTGGAGCCATCGACGCCAGGATCTTGTGCCGCTTGGCGCCCGCGGCCCGGTACTGCTGAAGTGCATCTTTCTCCGCCTCGACGGCCGAGTCGTGGATGTCGTCGAGCAGGTTCTCGACAGCGGCGGTGTTCATCCCTTTGACGTTCGTTATCGCCTCAACCACATCGCCCCATCCTGGAGCCGCGGGAGGCACCTCGGCGGCGTCTCGGTAATCGGAGTCGATCTGGGTGATGTTCTCGTCCAGCTTGAGGTGGAGCTTCGGGTATTCCGCGAGGTCCCGGGCGTAGTTCGACTCGAGCCTCCTGAACTCCTGCTCGATGTGCTGCTCCTGAGAGTCGCGCCCGGCTTCGAGCAGCAGCTCGCGACTGCGCGACTGCATCCGCTCGGCGGTCTCGTTGCACCAGCCGGCGATGAGGTGGAGCCCGCCCGAGAGACCTTGAGCGAGAGTTTTCAGGACCCGTTGAATCGGCTCCCGCGCGAAGTACATGAAGATCACGGCGGCGACGATCAGGACCAGAATCGAAGGACCGGGGCTGTCCGGCCACAGGTAAAGCCCTTTCATCATTGACCTCCTAGAGACACAGAATTCTCATGAAATCTTGTATAAGGAGAAGCGCCATCCAGAATATCAGGCTATCAGCCGAGAGGGCCGCAAAGAGTGACGTACCACACCGAACAGGGTGTCGGAATCGCGGGTCCGGAGCAGGCGAGAGGCTCTCGTGGCACCCATCCGCGGCACCAATGCGGCCCACCAATAGGCGCTACCCATCACAACCCTCACATAGTCGGGTGTCATGGGCCAACAATGTGATAGTTGTGATGGGTGGCACCTTTGCCTCGTTCGGCGGTTTACGACCTTCAGGAGCGAGAGGTTGTTGTGGTGACTGACCGCCGTTACGAGCAGCCGGTGAGGATTCGCCCGTTCGACTGATTGATTCTTGGCCGATGCTACACTTGCGGGCGTGCCGGATTCTGGCGGGCCTGTCACTTGAACCAGTCCTCGAATTCCCGAGCTGAGGCACCGGGTTCCGGCGCCGTTGGCGGGCGGTTCGTATGGCTGATCGTCGGTTGTCTCTTCGTAATGTCGGTTCTTTTTCGATGTGGCGTCGCCGACAGATCCGACTGGGGCATCGACGAAGCAGCCAATCTGTGGCTCGGAACACAGATGCTCTCCGGGCACGAGGTGCCGACAGGATTGGTGAGCAGCCGTGGTATTCCGAATCTGGCCGGAGCGCCGATGATCGCTGTGCCCCTTTCGCTCCTCCATGATTTGCTGACAGTGTCGAAAGTGTTGTCGTTTGCACATCTGGTGGCTCTGGCGATCCTGGGTTTTGCGCTATGGAAGAGGGGAGGATCTGCTGTCGAAATCGCAGCGGTCCTGTTTCTGTTTCCTGCGCTGTTGTTGGCATCGATCAGCATGTGGAACCAGTACCTGTCGATACCGTTCACGGCCCTTGCCCTGCCGCTCCTCCTCTTTCTCGCCGATGGTCAGCCGGGGCGGCATTTGAGGGGATTGGCGCTGGTTGCCTTCGTTCTGCTCACTTTTGCTCAACCTACCGTCCACCTGGCGGCGTTTGTCGACCTCGTGGTCCATCTTTCGCTGTTGATCCTGGTGCTGGCTTTGCGGCCGCTGCGGGTGAACGCCGTGGTCGTGGCCTCCGGTCTGATCCTGGTGGGTTTTGCGTTGTCGTTTCTGTACGGACCGTGGTTGATCAGGATAGGCAAGCAGTTCGGGAGGCCTGCCAATTGGACGGTAATTGCGATTGGTGTCGTGTTGGTGACGGCCTCTGCAGTAGTTTTTCTTCGCAGTCATCGGCCGACCCTCGATCGTCTCAGCTCGGTCGCACTCACCTCGCCGTATCTCGGGTGGCTGGTCCTGGCGGCGCTTTTGTTTTGTGTGACCGCGAGCTCGGTTTTGGCGTTTCGTGGGGCGCTGGCGGGGAATCGTTTGCTGCGGGCTGTTGAAATCTCGGGGGCGGTGCTTTTTGCCGCTCAGATCGGACTGGTGGTCGCCGCCGTACCTCTTCTCTGGAACCTGTTCAGGGACTGCCGTCGCGGCGTGACATTTTCGGAAACGATCTGCCGTCACTTCTCGTGCGCATCGGGCACGGCGGTCATTCTGGTGGTCTATCCTGTTCTTCTCTGCGGTGGAAGATTGGTTCTGGAACCCACCCTTCTGTCGCCTTCGGGCCGCGGCGATCTGCTGCTGCCGCTCCTGCCCGCGATGCTCGCGCCGCTCCTGGTGCTCGGCCGGCCCGGGATGAGGCGAGCGTCCTCCGTGATCGTGAGATCGGCGGCAGTGCTGGCCGCTGCGGCTTACATCTGGCTCGGTGCCGCTGGAGTATCTCGTGCCTATGTCGAGCGTTTCTGGAACTCCATACCTCCGAGCGAGATGCGGGAAGCGGCCGACTGGGTCGCCGCCCGGCACCTGGAGCAGGGTGGCGGCAGAATGATCGACGTCGGCTACGACCTCGAGCGGGGACGAGAGTGGATCAACGAGGTTGCCTGCCGTTCGTGGACCTCGTGGTACTCGATCGGCCGGCCGTACGACTGGCTGCTGAAACGACGCCACGGTCTCGACAACATCCGCGAGGGCACCTGCGACCGCACCGGTGGAAGCGGCTTCCAACTCGGCTACCGTTTGCTCGACGAGACGCCTGAAGACATGGTGGTCGTGCACACTCTCGAGCATTTGGAGATCCGCGTTCCAGCGCCGAACGGACGTTAGGCGTTGATGCGGGCTAGAGCAGCAAGCCCTCTGCCTCGAGCTTCTTCACCGTCTCCGACACGTCGTCCCGGGGCGTCTCATCGAGGCCGAACTGGCCCTGGATCAACTCGCCGATCTCGTCGATCGACCTCTTGCCGTCACACAACGAGAGAACGATCGCCGCGGTCTGGTTGAGATAATGGACGATTTCCTGGGCCGCGTCGTGGACCACAAATCCTTCGTCAGACGCGATCACTTCGAGGTCGGCACGTGCTGTTGGTAGACCAGCCATCGGCTGCCGAATATTCCATAACTCCGCGTTTAATTCAAGCTGAGATACCCTTGCGCGGAGGATTTGCGATGAGGTGACAAATCGGAATGAACGGTGTTCGTTACATCTCTCTGGCCGAGAACAGCGGCTACGGAATTGCAGCTCAGGCATACATCCGGAGCCTTTTGAGCGCCGGGGTGGCCGTGGAGTGGTTCCCGCTGGTGGCGACTCAGCTGGGATTCCTGCCATGGAATAAGGTGGATGGGTGGGAGGCCTGGATCGCCGGGCTGGCCGATTCAGGGTCGACCCACGGGTTCTTTGGAGAGGCCGTCCAGAGGACGATCGACCGCGACGTTGATCCCGACACGATCATCATCCACTGCACACCGGAACACTGGCCCCGGTTTTCGGAACCGGACAAGCGCAACATCGGCTACACGGTCTGGGAAACCGACGCACCCCCCCCACATTGGAGAGGGCTGATGAACTGGGCGGACCACATTCTCGTACCGAGCCGGTTCAACAAGGAGATGTTTCAAAGCGCTGGAATCGAACCGCCGATCGATGTGGTGCCGCACATCGTGCGAGGAGAACCGGCGGCACCATCCGCAGAGTGTGTCGACAGTTTTCGCGATGAATGCGGCATACACTGCGAGCACTTTGTCTTTTACACGATCGAGGCCTGGACTCCGAGAAAGGCCCTCTGGAAGACCATCCACGCCTTCTTGCAGGCATTCGACGCCGATGATCCAGTCTCTCTGGTCGTCAAGACCGGCCGGACGGGCCCGCGATCGAGCGCTGCCCCGCACGACAGTCCGACCGAGACGCTGGTGCGGGAGCTGGTTTCACACTCAGAGAGACCACCATCCGTGGTCCTGATCGACAACGAAATGACGGCCGTCGAGATCGATCTGCTACACCATGTCGGGGACTGCTACCTGTCACTGGCTCACTCGGAAGGGTGGGGTCTCAGTGTTTTCGATGCCGCCGCGTCAGGGAATCCGGCCATCGTGACGGGATGGGGCGGCCATCTGGATTTCCTCGGCGACCGGTGGCCCTATCTGGTTGATTTCGAGATGGTACCCGTTATGGACGCGCAGGGTAGGAAGTCGTATCTGCCGACCCAGAATTGGGCAGCTCCTTCGATCGACCACGCCGTTCGATTGATCCGAGAGGTCTACCAGAACCCGGAATCCGCGCGACGGCACGCCGCGGTTGTCGCGAAGCGGATCGCCGACGAATTCGGCCAGGGCGCTATCGGGCGGCAACTTCTCGGCGTTATTCGTGGCGGGGCGTGACGGAGGATTTGCGGGTGAGAATTCCAAACAGGTTCCACTTCGTGTTCGGCCTCAAGCCTCAGAGCCAGCCGTTTCACATAGCGGAGTACCTCTGCCTCGAATCGTGCATCCAGGTGAACCGACCGGATCGCATTGATTTCTACTATCACTACGAACCGTACGGGGAGTGGTGGGAACGGATCAAACCGAAAGTTGAGCTCCACCGGGTCGAGCTCGAGTCCTTCGTCCGGGACCACCCGTCGTACTTCACCCATGAGGAGGGCCGCTTCATCAAGGGATGGAACCTCGATTATGCCCACCAGAGCGACTTCCTTCGGCTCAAGATCCTGCTCGAGCACGGTGGGATTTATGCGGACATGGACACGATCTTCGTCAACCCGCTGCCACGGGATCTCTTCGACAAGGAATTCGTCATCGGCGAGGAGGACCCCGTTACGGGACCTGACGAAGACGAACCCCACGCGTCGCTGTGCAACGCCTTTCTGATGTCGGCGCCAGAGGCGGAGTTCGGGCGGAGTTGGCTCGAGAGAATGCACCGGGTCTTCGACGGCACATGGAGCCGTCACTCCTGCATGGAGGCGGCGTTGCTGCAGGCGGAGGCCCCGCACAGCGTGCACGTTGTGCCGAAGATGAATCACTACAAACATCCGTGCACCTCGGAGGGGATTCGAACCCTGTTCGAGGATGTGGACTCCGACAACGATGGCGTCTACAGCATGCACCTGTGGGCGCATCTCTGGTGGAGCGCGTTGCGGACCGACTTCACGGCCTTCCACGCCGGCCTGATCACCGAGGATTACATCCGAAACGTAGACACAACTTACAACATCGTTGCCCGACGATTCCTGGACTGAACCTCATATCACCGAGTTGCAGAGTCAGGAAAGCTCGAGGAACATCGCCCCGGCTTCGTGCGGCATCATCACCACGGTTTCGTCGAGCCGGTAGTCGGCGAGGTGGGACCGCAGGGCTTCCTTGTGCTCGATCAGCCGGGCCTTCGGCATGCGTTTCCAGGCGGATATGGCGGCGTGGTGTTCGAGGCCCCACGCGTTCCTGCCGTTGAAGACGTAGATGAGGAGATACCCCCGTTCTCTCAGCTGGGCGACCCGGCATCCCCTCTGCACGAGATCGACGACCACCGGCGTGTCCTCTCCTCTCGAGAGATTGTCGTAGGAACCGAGGCGATCCCTGAAACCCATGACGGTCCCCTGGATGAGACTCATCGGGTACTCCTCCACCGTCCAGTCGTCCCAGTACATCTCACCGGTGTGCTCGAAGTAGTGGAGCTGGTCCGTGAAGAAACAGAAGTCCGCCTTTTCCCTTTGAAGCTCCCCGAGCTGCACCTCGAGCCGCTTCGGGTGGTAGAGATCATCGTCGTCCCACTGGCAGATGATGTCGTGCGACGCCAGTTCGACCGAACGGTTCCTGAGTGCTCCGAGGCTGAGCCCAGGTTCCGCCCGCTCGACTCTGATCTGCGAATCCGGGAACTCGCCCGCGAGGCCCCGAATGTCGAGATCGAGCTCATTCCCCCCGTCGTGAATGATCAACAGCTCCCGATCGGCGATCGTCTGATCATCGAAACAACGAACGGCCCGTCTCAGGTCGTCGACTTTGCCTTCGCGGGTGACGGTCAAACAGCTGATCATTTCTCAACCCCTGTGTTTTTGCGTAGCGGGCCGACTCGTTCTGCCGGTTCGCCGACCCATGCTATACAGATACTCCGGAAAGCAGAACAGGCGGGCGCCAATTCATGGCCCAGACATCAAACACACCCGGCACCTTCGATCTGACTTTGCAGGGGAAATACCGCCCCGGCATCCGGGTTCAGTTCTACGGCATGCTCCAGAGCTGCTTCTCGATTGCCGCCGTGTGCACCCAGTTTGGGCGCGTGCTGACCGAGCGGCTCGAAGGCGTGGCGCTGCACAGCTACAACGGTGGTTCATTCTTCGACCCCGGCCTGAGGGAGTACGCCGGAGTAGACCGCGTTGCCCCCGTCGGCTTCTTCTACGGTTTCCCACACGAAGTGCCCGAGGCCTTCGCCGGACACTCTTTTCGGATCGGCGGATTTGTCTGCGAAACTGATCGGATCGCCCAACGTTGGGTCGAGGTCTGCAACTCGCTGAATCTGGTCATCGTGCCTTCTGCCTTTTGTAGGAGGGCATTTCACGACTCGGGCGTCACTGTCCCGGTGATGGTCGTCCCCCACGGTCTCGAGCCCGAGTACCGGCCGCTCGTGAAGAAACGACGTTCGAAACCGCTGATCTTCTACAACGTCTTTGACCAAGGGTCTCTTCTGGAACGGAAAAACGCCGAGGAGCTGATCCGGTGTTTCCTCGAGGCCTTTGGCCCGAGCGGCGAGGAGTGTGTGCTTCGCCTTCGGACGGGGCTTTCACTGGGCCTGGTGGATATCCGCCAGCGGCACGACTTCGGAAGGGCAATCCTGCTCGACATCCCCGATCGGCGGGACACCGCTGGCTTCGCGCGGATCTACTCAGAGGTTCACTGCACCGTCCACCCCTCTAGGGGTGAGGGCTTCGGCCTCGTGCCCTTTCAATCGATCGCGTGCGAAACGCCCGTGATTGCTCCGGCGTCCACGGGCATGGCTGACTACCTGGATGACGACAACGCCATGTGCCTGCGCACGGCGGGCCGCACCGCGGGCGTTCTGGGTGGCAACCAGGCGGGCACCTACTTCAAGATCGACGAGGCCCATCTGGTCGAGCTGCTGAACCATACCCACACGAACTGGGAGGATGAGTACCGGAAGGTGCGGACCGCCGGGCCCAGGCTCCGCGCCCGGTACCCCTGGGACGCGGTCCTTTCCGAGCTCATCGAGGTCATCGAAGAGGTGCTTGCCTCTGAGAACGGTGATAGCGTCCAGCAATCTCTCCTCGATCGGTACGGCCCGTAGGCGTCGTCAGCGGGACGTTTCCACCAGGTGCTCGCACAATCGGCGTTTGGTGCGGTACTCGATATTTTCCGAGTCGTACTCTTCAGCTAGCGCGAAGTTGCGGCGTGCGTCGTCATATCTTTCGAGCTGAAAACAACATGACGCGACGGTTGCATAGGTCGATGATGTGAACTGCCGTTCATCGTACCCGAGGTCGGTGTCGATACGTCCGCTTTCGCGGTCGTTGAGGAGCGCCTCGAAGATTTCCACGGCATTCTCCAGGTGGCCGTCCCGAACCATCTGATGGCCGTTCAGCCAGGCGAGCTGTTGCTCCTCCGGGAAGAGCCGTCGAGCCTCTTCGAGCAGCTCGTCCACCTCCTTGCCGGTGGCGAGCAGGTGCTGGATCAGTTCGACGAAGGGCAGGCTGTCAGTGGCCCAGCGTTGTTTCTTCCTGCGGACCGCATCGATGCCTGACCACCACGCCTCTCGGGCGGCCTCCGGCCGTCCCAGCCCGAAGTACACCATCCCCAGGTGGTACCAGCAGTAGACGTGATCGGGATCCTCCGCGAGTGCTTTCTGGAGGAGGGGCAGGTTGCGCTCGTGCTTGTGGTCCTGGGGGCCGTCGTACCCCACGTGGTCGAGAACCAGGCCGCACTCTCCGATCTCTCCGCCCGCCTCCTCGAGATACCGACTGATCCCCGGCCAGATCGTCTCGTGCATGAGCCCTTCGAACCGGATTCGGGGGTCATTTCGGAAGAGGCGCATCTCCCGATAAGGGGTGTAGCCGGTACGGGCGTGCAGGAGCACCGAGCAGCCTGCGTGGTCCGGATTGCTGAGCGCCATTTCCAGATCGGCCCGCGGGTAGGGCCGCGCCCGTTCGTCGGCGTCGATATAGAGAATCCAGTCTCCGTGGCAGCGGTCCAGGCCATGATTGCGGGCCGCCGCAAAATCGTCGCACCAGGGGAATTGGAAAATGCGGGCTCCGAACCGCTCTGCTATCGCCACCGATTGGTCCTTCGAACCGGTGTCGACCACCACGATCTCGTCGACGAGATCCTGAATCGAGCGTAAACACGCCTCGAGATGATCTTCCTCATCGCGCGCGATCATGGCCGCCGACAGCATCAACTTGTCTGATGCCATGGGACTCCATGCGTTCGAAGGCGTTTGGTGGAAAGTCGGCCGCGGGCGGCTATGCCCGTTGGTTGCTCCCGAGGGGGTGGCTCGCCATTCTCATGTTGCTGCCAAGCGGTTGGCTCATGTTGCTGCCAAGCGGATAGCCCATGTTGCTGCCGCCGGCCAGACCATCGTTGGCCATGACGGCGGTCGGATTCAGGTGAAACGACGCAATCACGGGGGCCACGTAGGCTGCGGTCCCACCGAGCAGGATTTTCTTGATCAGATCCCGTCGGCTCTCGTCAATCGCCTCGATCAGTTCGTCTGAGCTTTTTCGGGCTGCCATTTCCGCACCTCCACGTGTCCATCGTAAATGAACCGCTGTCTTCCCTCAAAATATACCACCGTTTTTTCGATTGAAAGCAAATCCTGTACATGACGACCTCGAACCGAGCCATGAGGATCCTCAACCGAGGGGTGTCGTGATCCGGGTCACGATGCCTGGTTCCAGTCTATTCAGCGAAGTGCAATCAAACGTTTTCCTGAACGGGGAGTTCCCACGGCGCGGGCTCCGGATACATTTTTTCGTAGAAGCTTTGGAGGATTTTGAATTGCTCGCAGTATTCGGCCGGAATAGTGCTCCAGTCATCGTTCAGACAAAATGTCTGGGGTCGCGTCTCCAGGATGGTTTGCAGGACATGGCGAAAATCGCCGATATTTGTGTCGCGGAGCCATGCCTGCGCATCTCGACGAGCCGAAGTGACAACCAGGCCAGCCTCTTTCAACAGCACACGTATCGACCTGATCGGGTCAGTGCGAGAGACTCCTCCGAAACGTATTGAATCCACGAGATCCGACGGCAGCCTCTGGAGCCCGAGTTCAAAAAGCGTCTTCGTCCATGCAGTCGGCGCGTGCCATCCGTGGCCGACCAGACCCTGAGGCTGGATCGGCACATCACCATCCGCATAGAAATCTCTCTCTGAAGTTGCATCGCCAAAAAACCAATCATCATCGGTGTAAATGAACTTCTCGGCCAGACCCGGAACTGCCGTGAAGTACAGCTTCTGCGTCTCCGAGTTTGGCTGAGGTTCTTGCCCGCACCTCTTCATAAGGGCCAGCGAGTCGACCCACGAGATTCTGCCTCCGATGCGCAACCATTCCGGTGGATCACCCTCGCCGAGAATGTGGATGCGTCGAATCCACGGAGCGTGCTGACATATCGATCGTAGCGAGTACCTCAGTTCACTGTTGTCTCGGTACCTTTGAACGCAGTTCATCTCACTGATGGTCGGATTCGGACTCACCAGGAGGCTCTGGATCAGCTTTTTTGCGCCGGCAGCAGGACTGATCCAGCGATACAGAGCATCGACAGTCGCTTCCATCTCGCGCCTCAATGTAGCAGTTTCAGGGGTGCTTGAAGGTACCGGCGCGGCCGCACTTACAATGCAACAAAGCGAAGAGTGGCACCCATGGATGTGAATTCATGGGCTCCTAACCCACTCTAACGGCGCCGCGGGCGATCCAGAATCGCGAGCGGCCGATCACGAAATCGTCGCCGGCGTCGAGGCGGGCCGCGCCGACCGGCTTGCCGTTGACCTCCGCCGTGCGGCCGTTGAGACACCTGAGCAAGAGCTGACTGCCGATCGGCGACAATCGCGCGTGGACCGACCCCACGCCCCAGCCTCGGATGGCCACGTCGACGCCTCGACCGCGGCCGAGCAGCAGGTCACTATCGATTCGCTGCCGTCCGCCCGTACTCGCCAGCCAGAACTTGGCCCTTGGCCCCGCGGTCGTGATCAGATGCGTTTCAGGAACCCGTGGCTCCTGTTCTTCCACCTCAAGCCGCAACAGAAACTTGCCGATCCGGATCTCGTCCTCCTCGTGGATAGGGGAGCAGTCGATTCGGCGGCCATTGACCGTCGTGCCATTTGAACTGCCGAGGTCGGCAAGTATGAACCGGCCGCGATCCCACCAGAGCCTGGCGTGACGGCCGCTGACACCCAGGTTGTCAATAAAGATATCCACTCGCGGGTCGCGCCCGATGATCATCTCGGGCGGCGTGAACGGACGGCGCCGGATCTCACGATCGTCCATGGAGACGAAGACGGTGGCGGGCGGCGGTGGCTGAGCCTCGTCCGCGAGGCGCACGAAGGAACAGCCTGCGTCGGGATCGGGGGCGACGTGGAGGTCGGAGAAAATCTCGACTCGGGTGTCTGCGACACGATCAAATGCCCATAGCAGAAGCCGCTCCTCCAGCGAGCCCTCGCAGGGGTCTTCGGCCGGATCGCCAAAAAACAAACGCGCCGGCCGCCCCCTGTGCAGAAAGAGCAGCGTCCTCGCGCCATCGTGTTCGAGCGCGACCGCGGCGTCTCGCCCTTCCTTCGCCAGGATCCGGAGAACGTGGGCAGGGTTAATGAGCTTCAGCGAGCCACCCAGATCAGGCCGCTTGGTGAAGTGCACGGCCGTCAGCAGAACCAGCGCTTTGTCGCACGAGACAAGGCGGCAGACAGGATCCTCGAGCTGACGCGCCCGCACGACGAAGTCGTGGAGTGGCACCGGTCGGAGGGCCTGGCCCTCCTGGAGACCGGCGACATATGGTGCCGCCGAATGGATCATGGCCACCAGCCGGGTGTTGCCAGACTCGAGCTCCAGTCGCCCATCTTCGCACCGTCCGGTGACCAAAAGACGATCGGCCTCTATCAAGGTGTCATCATCGAATGTAGACGTCTCGAACACGACGTCGCCCGGTGGAAACACAACCGGCGCTCGGGACGGCTCATAAACTGTCCAGCTCATTTACTTTATCGGGAGGGTAGCACAAAAAGGTGCCTGGTACGGAGTTCCCTCGGCGCCTCGCATATTTGGGGGCAAAAGGCCCAGGTAGTTGCTGGTTCATCAGGAGAGAGTAGGGGAACGAAGCAACTGCTGACAGCACCTTTGATGCCTTGATTCGTGATGACCAAGGAGTTCTCTATCAACCCTTCATGCCCGAGCGCGAACTGGTTTGTGGAGAGTGAGTAATAGCGGAAAGCCGTGCCTGACACCTTTTTCCGGACGGGGCCCCCCGATTCTCCCCAGCCCCCTCATAATGCAACAACACGGGTATCTCCTTCGCTCAGGTAGGCCGGCTGTGTGGATCCCCGGGCGCCAGAACCGGGCGCCAGAACGGGCGGGGGTAAACCCCGCCCCTACGGTGGTTACGGCGACTCCCACAGTGTTCACCAGTGTGGTTGGAACGCTGGTGAACGGGTG
>Ga0209013_10002866_pt1 | contig 15520 bp, 18 predicted proteins | sample Cruoilmetagenom2_FD_187291 | JGI IMG/M metagenome (GOLD analysis project Ga0209013, IMG submission 187291) | Oil polluted marine microbial communities from Coal Oil Point, Santa Barbara, California, USA - Sample 2 (SPAdes) (version 2) | ecosystem: Environmental > Aquatic > Marine > Oil seeps ... | reverse complement strand
ATACTACATGTTCTAAAATACTGTTTGTATAAATTTGTAACAACAAGTCGTCGATTTTTAGATAATACCCCATTTACCCTCTGATTTGGAGGGGATACGAGTTTTCATCACCCCGGTTCCATGCCCAACACTGCTTAAAGTTACGGTTCCGGAGAATGCTTAAATTTATTAAGTGGATAGACTAACAAGAAATAGGTGATCATCATGGCTGAAGAAAAGAAACGACATATCATTACAATTGACCCACACAAACTGAAAGAAGGAACGTGTCAGGTTTTAGATGCCGATTGGGGTGATGGACGCAACCTGGCCGCTGTATGCAAAGAAGGGAACAAAATAAAAATTTTCCCGATAGAGCCAACAAGTGCTTAAACAGTCCCATGGTTAATTTGAGAGGGCTACTTCCATTCCATTTTGAATTTCGTAATTCAAAAGAGTCACAGGCAATAACAATCAATACAGATAATTTAAAAGAAGGGGAGTGTAAGATCGTTTCTCGTTGGAACTGGGCTAAGTTTCGTCGTGATAAATACGCTGTCCATTATAAGGATGGAAAGATTGATATAAGCGAAATCAAATAGAACATTCTTTGCCACTCGTGCTTGAAATTTATTCTTTCTCACAAATGGACGGATGGCGCGAATATCTGTGCGATCTGTTCATTCGCGCCATCCAATCGGATCACATCACAGGCAGAAACTTCTCGATCTCATAAGGTGTGACCTGTATCCGGTAATCGTCCCATTCCTGTTTCTTAAGCGCAATGAACCGGTCGAAGGTGTGGTCTCCAAGCGCCCGGCGCACAAGATCGCTCTTCTCGGTCTCGGCAATCGCCTCACCCAGACTTGCAGGCAGCGACTTAACGCCCATATTCTTCCTCTCGGTCTCGCTCATCTTGTAGATGTTCTGCTCAAGTGGCTCTGGCAGCTCATATCCTTTCTCGACGCCTTCGAGCCCTGCTGCAAGCATCACAGCGAATGTCAGGTACGGGTTGCAGACCGGGTCTGCTGCACGGTATTCCATCCGTGTTGCAAGCTCCTTTCCTGGCTGGTACATCGGCACCCGTATGAGTGCAGACCTGTTTCTGCGGGCCCATGCGATGTAGACCGGCGCCTCAAACCCGGGAACGAGTCGCTTGTACGAGTTCACACTCTGGGCAAAGACAGAGCAGATCTCTCTTGAATGGTGGAGCAGCCCTGCAATGTAGCTCTGCGCAAGATCCGAGAGATCGTATTCACATTCCGCGTCGAAGAATGCGTTACGGTTCCCATTGAATAGTGACTGGTGCGTGTGCATGCCTGATCCGTTCTCTCCGAAGATCGGTTTTGGCATGAACGTTGCATAGACTCCAAAGTTCCGGGCAATCTCCTTTGCAACAAGCTTATACGTCATCACATTGTCTGCCATGGCGAGAGCCTCGGAGTATCTGAGATCAATCTCGTGCTGGGAGGGTGCGACCTCGTGGTGGCTATACTCCACACGGATCCCCATCTTCTCAAGCGCAAAGACCGTCTCTCTTCTGTAATCGGTCGCAAGGTCGAGCGGTGTTAAGTCAAAGTACCCGCCCGTATCAAGGACTTCCGGGGCACCCGAGTCCTTGAAGTAGAAGAATTCGAGTTCGGGTCCGACAAACATCTCAAGACCCATCTTCTTCGCCCGCTCAAGGTTTCTCTTGAGAACGTACCTCGGATCGCCCTCATACGGTTTCCTGTCAGGGGTCAGCACATCCACAAACATCCGTGCGGTTGCATCATCCTGCGGTCTCCATGGAAGGATCTGGAAGGTCGATGTGTCCGGCATCGCAACCATATCGCTCTCCTCAATGTCCTGATACCCTGCAACCGACGAGCCGTCAAAGCCCATTCCGTCAGTGAGCGCGTTTTCGAGTTCCGCTTTCGTGATCGCAAAACTCTTCAGAACTCCCATAATGTCTGTGAACCACAGCCGGATGAACTTTACGTTCTTCTCCTCGACTGCGGTGAGCACATCGTCTTTTGTCATGGTCATGTTCATCACCTGTTATCAGTTAAGTAACCACTACCCCCTTACCGTATATTCATATATAACGGTTATGGTCAAAGTGTGCCAAGAAATGTTTCACCGATGGGGTGTGGTCAAATGTGATCGGACCCAAAATGTGTGCAGGTGAATATTGCATCAGTGAGGCTTATGGGGCAGTTTCCAGCCATCACCGGTGGAATTGGAAAGGGCCTCGTATTGTTTTCGAATCCCCTTCGCGTGCGACCTCTCTAATTCAGAAATTGTACCCCTTCTCGCCGTGCTGCGTCTGATCAAGCCCGATATTCTCCTCGCTTACAGAGACCTTGAGTCCCAGCGTCTTATCCAGAACAAAGCCGATCCCTATTGTGCAGACAACTGCGTACACCATCGTAATCGCGGCTCCTTCGAACTGCAGGAAAAGCTGGTATGGGTTACCAGAGAGTAGCCCCGCAGCACCAACAGTCGCAAACACGCCGGTCAAGAGTGCGCCTGTGGTTCCGCCGACACCATGAACGCCGAAGACATCAAGCGAATCATCGTACCCAAGCTTTCCTTTCAAAATCACTGCATTGTAGCAGACAACCCCTGCAATAGCCCCCATAGCGATTGCAGCCACCGGCGTCACGAATCCGGCTGCGGGCGTTATCACCACGAGACCCGCAAGAATTCCTGTTGCAAACCCGAGCGCAGTTGGTCGTCCTGTGCCCCACCATTCCGCAACCATCCAGGAGAGTCCGGCTGCGGCTGGTGCAACAAACGTTGTTATGAATGCGAGCGCTGCGATCTCGTTTGCAGCAAGTGCGGAGCCCGCGTTAAACCCGAACCAGCCGAACCAGAGGAGTCCGGTTCCGATGAGTGTGAGTGTTACGTTGTGCGGCTTTATGACATCCACGCCGTAACCCTTCCGTTTGCCAAGGAAGACGAGGATCGCGAGTGCTGAGATTCCGGATGTGATGTGAACAACTGTTCCGCCTGCAAAGTCGAGTGCATCATCTGTCAAAAACCCGCCGCCCCAGACCCAGTGGCAGACCGGTGCATAGACAATCAAGCTCCAGAGCGTGATGAACGCGATGTAACTCTTGAACTTGATACGCCCGACAACAGCACCCGAGATAAGCGCGGGCGTTATGATTGCAAACATGCCCTGGAACGCAACGAATGCATACGTTGGGATCGTTCCTGTCGTTGAATTGTGGTCGATTCCTTGAAGGAAGATGTGGTCAAGTCCGCCGACAAACCAGTTTCCCGGGCTAAATGCGAGCGAATACCCAACAACAACCCAGAGCACAGCAACGATTCCCATAACGACGAATGAGTGCATCATGCTGCTTAAGACGTTCTTCCGCCGAACCATCCCGCCGTAGAAGAGCGCAAGTCCGGGGAGCATGAATAGGACGAGCGCTGATGAGATCAATACCCACGCGGTATCTGCAAAGACAATAGCCATTTTTTGTAACCTCCTATAGCCTCAGATCGCGTCAGAACTGGTTTCGCTGGTACTGATCCTTACAACATCCTCAAGAGGCAGGACAAATATCTTGCCGTCCCCAATCTCACCTTTCTCGTTTGTCTTCGCTCCCTTCTTGATGGCTTCGATCGTTGGTGCGAGAAAATCGTCGTTTACCGCTATTTCGAGCTTGATCTTTTCAAGAAGGTTTACCTCAAGTTCAACTGCCCGATATACCTCTAAATATCCTTTCTGAGCGCCATATCCCGATACTGGTGATACGGTCAATCGGTTCACCTCAACCTTCTGGAGCGCCCTCGTGACAGAATCGAGTCGTTCCGGTCGTATTATTGCTATGACGTATTTCATAGGTCTTCGGAAAGTGATTACCTTATAACATTAGTTAAGGGTTTCTATCACAAATAAAATGGGTCATGAAATATAAATCTCAGAACATTGATTCTACATCCACAGGATTCCATAACCTATATCAACCCAAACCCACCAATACCAGAGACCATGAACGCTGTTATCGGGCTTGAGGACGGGACGATCCTGCACGGCACTGGTTTTGGCTCCGAATGCGAGGTCTCAGGAGAACTTGTTTTCACCACCCAGTTCACAGGATACGAAGAGGCGCTGACCGATCCGTCGTACAAGGGACAGATCCTGATGTTTGCGTACCCTTTAATCGGCAATTATGGGGTTAACCCTGACGCGTTCCAGTCATCCGGGATGCAGGCAGAGGGGCTTGTCGTGCGGGAGGCGTGCGACCACCCGTCACACCATCAGCACAAGGAGAGCATCCACGAGTTTCTGGAGCGTGAGGGCAAGCCCGGAATCGCGGGAATCGACACCCGGCACCTCACAATCAAGACGCGAGAGCATGGCACACTCCGTGCTGCGCTGATCGTAGACAGTGGCAGCAGCGGTATCGATGGGGAATATGCCGTGGAACTCGCACGCGAGCAGCCCGATATATCCGGAATCGACCTGATCTCACAGGTAACGTGTAAGAGACCGTACCACATCGAGGGCATCGGGAAGAAAGTTGCGCTCATCGATCTCGGGATCAAACAAAACATCCTCCGGAGTCTCAGAGAGCGGGGGCTCGATATCTCGGTGTTTCCAGCCACCGCAACCGCAACAGAAGTCATGTCCGCAGGTCCTGACATCCTATTTCTCTCAAACGGACCCGGTGACCCCACACAGGCTAAAAGCGCAATCAGCGCGGTGGCAGAACTTGCCGGCACGCTGCCAATCACGGGCATCTGTCTCGGGCACCAGGTGATAGCGCTTGCACTCGGGTGCGAGACATACAAACTCAAGTTCGGGCACCGCGGTGCAAACCAGCCTGTCAAGGACCTGCGAGATGGGAAGGTCTACATCTCATCACAGAATCACGGTTTTGCCGTTGATAAGGGCTCAATTGAGGGAACCGGAATTGAGATTACGCAGATCAACACGAACGATAACACAATCGAGGGATTTGAGCATCCCAATCTCGATGTCCTTTCGGTGCAGTACCATCCTGAGGCGCATCCGGGTCCACGGGATACTGAGATGTGGTTCTTCGACCGCGTCGCGAGAATGGCGGGTGAATAGAAACTTATGCAGAAAAGATATGCTGAGGCTGTGGGCAAGGCAAAGGACAAAGCACTCTATGCACTGAACGATCTCTGTGATAAGCTCGATGGGCTCGATGATATGCGGGAGCGGTGGGAGGTACTACTCGATCCGAAATCGAAGAATATAGAGAAAAGGCTTTCTTCTGTCAAAGAACGCCTGATAGAAATTGGCACGACGATTGTCGAACCTCTGACTGATTATTTGTACATTCCAGACTCATACAGCTCCATCATCGCAGCGGACGTGCTTGGTGAGATCGGTAGCCCCACTGCGGTTCCAGCGCTGATCGATGCGCTCGAGACCGATTCGGAGGATCTGTGCGAATGTGCATCAGAGGCACTGGCGAAGATCGGCACTCCTGCGGTTCAGCCGCTGATCGATCGAATCAACGACCGGCTGGACAAACCGGGGATTGGTGAATATGGGCACAAAATCAGCACCGCCTATGCGATCGACGCGCTCTCAATGATACCGGATCAGCGGTCGTTTCATTTTATGATAGAACTTCTTGACCGATTTGAGGGCGATAACGAGTATATGGGGGATCTGGAGCATCTGTGCAGCGGTTTCCCGGATCAGCACAACCCTGAGATCATACCGCGTCTGAGAACCATCGCGGAGAGATATAATGGGGATTTAGGCGACTTCACCAACATATCTGCCGAAGCCGAGTATGCTATCATGCGTCTGGAAACTGATCAGGTGCTCGAATCAGAAGACTGGATGATCTACGGATGCTGCCGTATCTGTAAGAATTATGATCATGGCGAGGAAATTTGTCTGATCTCAGGCGACCCTGCGGCTCGCGACAAATTCTGCTTCGAATGCGAACCAGACTCCGCGTTTGATTGCGCGGTATGCCATGCAAACGACTGTAATATATACAATATCCCCCCCGGTGTACACTGATATCAAATACCGTTTGGGTCCGGATGAATCGGTTGACAAGTTCGAGATTGCGAATGTACGTTCTGACTTTGACACCGGTTCAATCCGTATCGCAGACGATTTTATAGATTTGATTCTTGACTCCACCACGGTCGATATCTTAAGTGAGTTGAAAGAATTCTTAAACGGGAGTGGAGACTCGCTCTCGACCGGAGTATCCCTTCTCATCGATTGTGACGAAATGGACGGTGAATTGGTCAGAAACGGTGATTGCATCGTTGCCAGCTACGTTGAACCTGAACCCGGGTTGAAAATAGAATTAGAACTGGATTCCGGTCTCATCAATGCATTGATCCGGATCATCGATACCCAGCGGTTCCTGTTGTTATGCGATTCGTACAGACGTCTGGATGATTTTTGTGAGCGGCAGAAGGATACCGATTCACAAATCAGGGAGTTGATGGGGCCGGGGGAAACAACCGTGACAGAGCCGGTGCCTGAGTGTGACCACAAGTTTGAACTCTTAAAAAAGCATAAGAAGTACACGGTGTACAAGTGCGTAAAATGCGGAGAGACGAGGAAGGAATTCTAATGAGTCTCTGGTATCTCGCGTTGCAGTGACCAAAACCCCGGAGACTTTTTGATATTTTCGAACAAGGTTTCGGAAAACCACAAAGCGCACGGAGGACACGGTGGAAAAAGCAACGCTCTGTGCCCACCGCGTCCTCTGTGGTTAATCTTCTTTACCATAACCCGGGTCAACCCTGAAGAAATTAAAAAGTGTCTAAAATATTTACGAAATGAAAGAAACAAGCCTTCGCTTGTATGCGTTTACAGCCATAACGGCAATTGCTGCCCAAAGCTTACTCTTGGATATCCAAAATCCTGAGTAGCAGACACAAGACCCGGATTAACAGATTCAAAAACGATGTCAGCACCGCGGCGACGCGACAGTCCCCACACCCAGCGCCCGATTGACTTTTATACGAACAGATTGCAAATTACCGCAATGAACGCCGGTTCTATCGCAAATCAAACTCACAGATCTCAAGCCCAGGAAATCCCTGATAAACCGTCTATCGTGCTGTTCAACCCGTCACCCGTGCAAAGCATCGAAGAACACGCCACAACATCCACAAAAGTACCGCTCGTCAATGCGCCGCTCTCTCTTCTTGCGATTGCGCGGATGGTTGCGGATGACTACGACGTGAGAATATTCAGTGCAGTTGTTGATGAGAATTATACCGAACAGATCCTTGCTGCGTGCAGCAATGCCCTGCTCTTTGCGGTGAGCAGCATGACCTGCTACCAGATCCGGGACGGACTCGATGTATCGGCTATTGTAAAAGCCAGATACCCAAAACTCCCGGTCGTCTGGGGCGGCTACCACCCATCCACGATGCCAGAGCAGACCCCAATAAACGTAAAGAGGGGGTCATGCAAAGCGGATAAAGTTGAAACACCGGAGCAACCAAAAGGTTTATCGTTCTCGACCTATTCCTAAAACTATAATGGCAGCTATCATCTCCCTCCTGCTCGGAACGGCGCTCGCGGGTCTCCTCGCATTTCTCGCAGGGATATTCGAGGACAGTGAATCAAACGCGGGTTCTGCGAGCAATCCGAACTCGCAGGTGCAGCTTGCACCGCAGATCGGTAACCGGCATCGTTATTTCAATAAAGCAATTTCTGGAGAGCCTCCGGCAAACGCGCTCTGGGCAACAACCGCTGCAACGATCGCATATCTCTTGACAGCGCATTTTGGAGGAGATGCATTCGCTGTGCTGATCGCATCGATCATCGGAGCCGCAGCTTCCACGCTACTGCTATGCGCTTATGGGGTATTATCTCACATCTCAAGGATTGCGAGCATGAAGAACTTTGAGCAGACGATGTACTGGGATTCTTTGCTCACACCCCTACCCCTTGATGCTGCGTTTGGATTCTTGACCGCGCTTATGCTGACCCTGTTAGCCTTTGCCGCGCATAGTCTGCTTGGAAATCCATTTTCAGTCCCGCTCCTTGCGTTTTTCTTCGGGATAACGATTGGCGCAATCGGATCATCCACAGGCGACATATATTACGGCGCAGAGCGGCTCTACCAGCATTACATATTCGGTTCGGGCATCCCGATCTCTGTTCAGGGCGATATCGATGTGAAAGGGGAGTACGGCTACCGCAACTCTGTGGACACGCCGTACTTCACGATGCGGTTTGGGGGGCTGGTCACAGGTCTTGCTTTTGGCATGCTCATCTTTCTCGATGCATGGAGCAGGTTGTTCACGTTTGCAGGCGTTTGGACAAGTGTTATCGTCGTGTCGGTGCTTGTTCTGATTATTCTAATATTCATATACCTGCTTGAGGTATATGCCAGGAAGAGATACGGACGATATACTGAGGACTGAATAATATGGTAGATCCGTTAACAGCCACAATCATGATAATTGCAGGCGGCGTTCTCGTTGGAGTCTGCGTCCACTTCATCCCGGCAAGCGCGACAGGCGCAATGGCTGCCGCAACAGGTATCGCAACAGGACCGAGCATGCTCTCAGCGGGCGCGGGTCTTGCCGGTATCTATGCCGCAGCATACAGCATCGATAGCGGGCTTGCACCGGTCATAGTATCCGGCGCGGTCGGCTCTGCCCTGATGCTATTGATAACGATTCTCTGCGGAAATATCATGCTTGCATTCGGCATAGGTGCTCCGCCGGTATCTGGTCAGACCGCATCAGGAAAATCCACGTTCAGCGGCACAAAGGACATCATTACGGGTTTTGAGCAGGAGGGTTACGCATCTCCTGGAACCGATGGTCATGGCATGCCCTTCCAGACTGCTGTGAGCGGCACAATCGGCGCGCTCATGGGCGGCGCTGGCGGCGCTCTTGTCTTTTATGCGGTGTATTCGATGACTCTGCCAGAAATTGCCACGGAGAATGCGGTAACACTTGCAGGAATCGTTGCTGCTGGTGTGTTCCTGATAAACAGCGTACTCCCGGCTTATGTGCTTGTTGGAAAGACAGAAGGGGTGTTTGACATGAAGATCAGGAGTATACATAGGACGTTTATCAGTTGTCTTGTCACATCCTCGATTGTGGCATGCGTAATCTATGCGGTCTGTGAGCTTGCGGTCTCCGGGGTGATGGTGTGAAAGAGATATCGATTCACACACTCTTCGGAGCAGCATTATTAAGCGGCATAGCAGGAATCATCCTGATCGGGCACGGGATCTCTATTGGAATCGTATTTCTCTGGCTTCCGTTCTTGTCCGCTGCAAACTCGGTTCGTGGCATGGCAAAGTACGGGCTTGGCACTGGAAATGCATCCATCGGTTACTGGGGGGCTGCTGTTGGTGCAACATCCGCATTCGTGGCATCGCTGTCAGTCTCTTGCAGATCAACGCCGTTTCTGTATGTGGCAGCGGTTGTTGCGATCTCGCTCGTGATCGGTCTTGCGACAGGTGTGCTTGCAGATAAGGTGATACGGATGAAGATTCCGAGAATCGAGCTGAACAGTGCGGTCATCGCGGTGTCCACTGCCTTAATCACGGCAGGATCTCTCCTGATCCTCGGAAGCAACTATGGTTTATATCCATTTATTTACATAATAATTACACTCGCGGTTTTGCATCCGTACAACGCCAGCACCGGTGCCGGCGAGAACCAGAAGCGCACATTGACGCTCGCTCTTGTTGAGGCATGTATGACAACGCTTGTGATCGGCATCGTTGCGATGCTTGCCAGCGGATCAGCGATGCCGATCTCGGATGATGTGGCAATCGTTGTGGTAAGTGCGTGTGGACTCGTAATCGCGGTCGTTGCGTGGTATAGACTGGTTAAATCCGATACCTATGAGATAAAGTGGACCGGATATTCACCTGCGGAGCATTGAATCATGTACGTGATAGTAGACCCGGACGTACACGTTGCAATCGACCCTGTAAGCGGAATCGCAGCCGAGATGAACCCCGTGCAGCCGATTGCGAATATTGCGGAACTGTCCGACAGGATCGAAGAGATCGAACGCGCCGCAATCGATCTTGTGGATTCGCTGAATCCAGCCACGGTATCGTATCCGTCGTATCCGAATCGTGAGGGGATCTATCTGAACCTTGGTAAGGTTTCCAATGCCGTTATCGGTTTCATTCTTGGGCTTTTCGCGGTTGCTATTCTCTTGATTCTTGCAGGAGGTCTGTGAGATGGGTTGGCCCGCCGTATCAGGTGAGTACACGCTTGGCGATGAGAAGAATCAGATAGTCCTGGCAACGCTTGGAAGCAGCATCGATGTGTCAGGAGTAATCGACAAGATCGCGATCTCTGGCACCATGAAGACCGAGAATATTGGGATTGAGAAGGTGATCGCAAACATCATCTCAAACCCCTGTATCAGGTACCTCATAATCTGCGGAGCCGAGGTTCACGGACATCTTGCAGGTGACGCATTCCTTGCAATCCACAAGTCAGGAATCGATGAGAAGAACAGGATCATCGGCGCATCCGGCGCAATCCCGTTCATCTCGAATCTGAGCTCAAAGGAGGTTGACCGGTTCAGGGAACAGGTCGAGATCATCGATCTGGTGAATGTCGAGGATATGGGGCAGATCAAGCAGGCGATCGATGCCTGTGCTCCAAAGGACCCGTTTCCTGCAGAACCGATGATCGTTACCCTTGGAAAGGCAGCACAAGCAGAGGGGGGGAGCGACACGATCCTGACGCCGGAAGCGGTCTCGATAGAGTCAAGACTGCGCAGCCTTGAGCAGGAAGTGAAGGATCTTGGCAAACTGAATAAGTTTATGTCAGGTATGGTATCTGGAATCTGGCAGGGGCTGACGTCTGGTTTTATTGTCACATTGTTAATCTTTGCAATCAGGAGGTTTTTATGAGAGCCGAAAAAGAAAAAGAGACGATCCCTGAACTTCATGCCCCGAATACGCGGGAGATTGATCGGATGACAGAGAGCATAAAACGGCGGGCACTCCTGATCGGCAGGGATCAGCGCACATACTCAGGAATGTACGGGACGAGGCTCTATCTCGTGATCGGGTTTCTCTGTGCGTTGTTGCTGATGCTTGTTGGTGCAGGAGGATTCTGAGGAGGGTTTGTTATGGACTACGAGAAGATGATGAAACGGTTGGACCGGGCTGAGGAGAATATCGAGTTTGCTGGCGCAGAGATTATCCAGAGCAGGGGGACGATGATCGGACGGTGTATCGGGGTTACCCTGGGCGCTGTTATCGCGCTGATGCTGATCAGTCTTCTGGGGTGGTAACATGTTCAAATTCGCACGAAAACAGCAGATAATCGAGATCGGGAATGTCACGATCGGTGGGCAGATCGGCGAGAACCCGACCGTGATCATTCCTACGATCTTCTATGACGGACAGAACATAGTTGATGCAAATGCAGGTACCTTCGACGAAGAGAAAGCGGAATCGCTGATTGCAGAGGTTGAGGAAGCCTGCGATGCCACAAACACCCCGTATATCTTTCAGGTGGTTGGCGTGACCTCTGATCTCATGATCAAAGGGCTTGACTTTGTGGCAGACCGTACAGATGCGCCGCTCATCGTCGATTCAGCGGATCTTGAGGCGAGGCTTGTAGGACTCTCGCATGCGAGCGAGCAGTTCGGCAGCCGGACGATGTATAACGCTATAAACATGATGATCGAGAAGCCAGAGATTGATGCGCTCTCTGAATCACAGATTGAGGGCGTTGTCATCCTCGGCTTCAACATGCAGGACCCGTCAGTTAAGGCACGAATCGAGATGCTCGAAGACGGCGGTGGGTTTGTTGATAAAGGGCTCCTCGAGATCGCAAAGGGGTGTGGCTTTGAGAAGATCCTGTACGATCCCGGAGTGCAGCCGTTCGGACAGGGCGCAGGATCATCATTCAGGCTGCTTTATGCAGTAAAATCCTTGTACGGGCTTCCAACAGGCGTCGGAGCACATAATGTCCCGTCATCATGGGCGTATCTCAAGAAACGTGACTTGGAGATCAGAAGGATCTGCGATATATCAGCAAATGCGGTCGGTATCGTGATGGGTGCAAACTCGCTCTTTATAGGACCGATCGAGAGTGCGAAGTATGCCGCTCCAGTCGTTGCAATGGCTGACATTCTCACTGCTGATTCCGTAAATGACTTCGGAATCGAACACAGCGAGAAACATCCATACCTACTGGCTTGAAGGGGTGCAGGTATCATGGTAACCTTTGGAATCGAATTTTTGGCAAACGAACCAGCAGAAAAACTCTCAGAGATCGTGAGACTATCAGAGGAGAACGGCTTATCCTACGCATGGATAACTGATCATTACAACAACCGGGACGCATTCTCACTTCTGACATACATCGCAGCAAGGACTGACTCCATAAAACTCGGACCCGGCGTCACAAACCCGTATACCAGAACCGCACCACAACTCGCATCAGCGATCGCAACCCTGCACGAGATATCGGACGGACGTGCGGTTCTTGGCATAGGACCCGGCGATCGGATCACATTCGACAAACTGGGAATCGAATGGACGCGACCTGTCCGGACTGTCAGGGAGACTGTATCGATCATACGACAACTGCTTGCCTGCAAAAAGGTCTCGTACAACGGGGAGATCTTCAAAACCGAGGGCGCGAAACTTGATTTTGCAACAGATATGTCAGATTTACCCGATGTGCCGGTTTATATAGGAGCGCAGGGGCAAAAGATGTTACATCTTGCCGGAGAAGTCGGAGACGGAGTGCTCGTGAACGCATCGCACCCGCTTGACTTTGCAGAGGCGATACCTGCACTGAAGGCAGGAGGTGCCGATCTTGCAACGTTTGACGTCGCTGCATACACGAGTTTTTCGATAGCGGATCATAAGGATGATGCTATATCGGCTGCAAAGCCGGTTGTTGCCTTTATTGTTGCGGGATCACCACTCGGCGTACTTGAGCGCCACGAGATCCCGCCGGATGATGTCGAAGCGGTGCGAAATGGTTTTAAGAAGAGTTTCAGCGACGCGATACACGCAGTCACAGGTGATATGATCGATGCATTCGCAATCTGCGGAACTCCTGCGGAGTGCATGGACCGAATCGAGGAACTCGTGAATGCAGGGGTCACACAGATCATTCCTGGCTCTCCGATCGGACCTGACCGGATACACGCGATCAGGTTGATCGGAGAGGATATTATTCCTAACTGGAGGTAGAAAGATGAGTCTGATCGAAAAAACCGTAAACGATGCAATTACAGCACAGAACGCTGCGGTAGACGCAATAAGAATCCACAGATACGAGGATTTCTTGCTTGAACACGCGAGACCTTACGTAGAGGTCATAAGGAAGATGGAATGTGACAGCGAGCAGTCACAGGAGGCGATCGACCTATACCAGCAGTCACTGCTCCTCCATTACGACATCTTAACGTCGCTCACCGACACGATAACGCCGCTTGATACTGCGTTTCTCGAGTGGCAGCAGACCCCAATCGCGCTTGAGATCATGTACGAACTTGACAGGGACTTTCGGGGCGCTGTCGAGACGTTCATCAAGACGATCGATGAAGCAGACGATATTATCGGGATCGAGGCAACACGGATACACAATGGATTCTACGGGATCATATCATCCAGCGATTTTGCAGCGATCCCCGGAAGCGTCTTCAACGTCCTTGCCCGGATCATAGAAAGGGCGCCTATTGAGAAGAAATACAAACAAACAATCCTTGCCGCAAAATCATGGGGCTTAAACGGAATCTATGTCTTCGGAGACACGTACACCAGAGTTCTTGGCAGCACCGGAAACGTCGCAGAGGCGATAGAAGAGGAGAAGAAGGCTTTGAAGTTGAACTGGGATAAGCCGGTTCAGTCGATGCTACAGCTGATGGGAGAACTCGGTCACACATCGTACGATCGGTCCAGATACTTTGAACTCTACCGCGAGAAGTTCCGCGGATATGTCAAGAGCGCGTACGATTCCGGGGTGCACCCGGCAAACATCGTGATGCTCCCGACACACGTTGGCGATATCGGTCACCACATCGGATCATCATACTACAAGCTGTGCAGAGACGATATGTGCATGGCAATCCTTGAATCAGTCTCAAAGGTTGCAGAGAACACACTCAGAACCGCGCTATCCGAAGGTAAGATCAAAAATCCGTTTGATGTGGGATATATCGCAACCGGCGCATGTGCGTCTGCGACAGCGGATATACTTGCATGGGACGGGTTCACGCCCGATTATATCCAGGATATGATGCAGAAGCGATTCAAGAACTTCATTCTGACACACCCATTCGACAGATCGATGGTCGGCGAACTTCATGTCAATGACTTTCTGGACTTCATCACCAGAGGCGAGCGAGTGAATGCACCGAAACCAAGAGGAGACGGTGGGAAGGTTGCTGGCATACCTATCGATCTCTCACCGGTCAGGGATCATCCTGAGCTCAATCATCCAGAGGCGTATGCGTATCCGTTCACAGCCATAACGGTGCGGGCAACCGCGCTTCTGCGGTTCATCGACCAGCCATGCCTGCTTGCTCCGGAGCCTCCGAGCATCGCCGCGATGGTCAATGCTGTTGCGCTCAATCCCGAGGTTGCGCTTGCGCCGGTGCAGATGTGCAAGAACTGTGCTACGAGTCGGTATCTGCCTGCGAAGTGCGATTACTGTATGTCGCCAAGGGTGAATTCGGTGCTGGGGTGAGATCGGAAGCGCAGAGCGCATCAGGATTCATGATACGGGATCGTGGTTTCTTCCGAACGTCCGCCGTGTGAAGAAACAAGCAGGCAACTCCTCAAAAGTAGACTGGAGGTACGGTTCACCCTCGTAAACGGGAGGATGGAGCATCTGCACCGCCTCGATTCTGCTGTGTGGGAGCTTCTGCGGAGCGCAGGTCTTTATCGGCTTTGAGAGCGGGTACCAGCCATCGCTCGACGCTATGGGGAAAGGTGCATCGATTGACCATATCCTCAAATGCACGCACCGTTGCGCAGAGCATGATATTGATCTGAGGGGATCGTTCATGGTGGGAATTCCTGGCATTGATACAAAGACCGAGATTGTGCACACGTTTGAGATGATGAAACGGATGATTGATATCTTCCATGAAGAGAGCGATCTTGCGAAACTGGACTTTCTCCTCTCGTTTTTTGTCCCGTATCCCGGAACCCCGCTCTACCAGAGGTGCATCGAGGTGGGATTTCCGCCGCTTTCCTTGCTTGAGGAGTGGGGCGACTTTGACCAGTTCGATTTTCATACCCCGTGGGTCAGTGATACGTGTTACGAACTCACAAAGGAGTTTCGCGAGAAACTGCCATGCAACTCGGGCATGAGTTATGACGATTGGGGCGAGTACTACCAGAGTGCGGTGCGCCCGCGGCTCGGTTGCATCGAGCCGTGATGTTGTCGGAGCGGGTGGCGTTATGATCTGGCAGAAGAGAACCGGGATCGGGAGATACGCGGCATAATGGAGCTTATGGGCAGCAATTCTCATTTTGAAAATTCTCTCGGGCATCAACCACCCGAAACAGCAAAAAAAGATAAAATTGCGATAGTGTTTCTTAAAAAATATGTTACT
>Ga0209013_10002864_pt1 | contig 15521 bp, 14 predicted proteins | sample Cruoilmetagenom2_FD_187291 | JGI IMG/M metagenome (GOLD analysis project Ga0209013, IMG submission 187291) | Oil polluted marine microbial communities from Coal Oil Point, Santa Barbara, California, USA - Sample 2 (SPAdes) (version 2) | ecosystem: Environmental > Aquatic > Marine > Oil seeps ... | reverse complement strand
ATATCAAATACAATGCTGTCTTCAAATCTCATTTTTAGTAATCGTATATATGTTTTTGCAAACTGAAGTTCCTCGTCAACGGTAACCAGGTCCTTGTTTTTTTGTTCCAGAACGTACCTGTATACTTTAGATAGAGACGTAGTAAATTTTTGTGCCTGATCGGGATCCTCCTCAATTAAACTTGTAAGTACATTAAGACTGTTAAATAAAAAATGAGGATCTAGCTGATTTTTTAATGCATCGAACTTTGCAGAAGCTGTCCCGGCAATTATTTTTTGCTCCTTGACTTTTTTATCCTGTAAAGCCCTGTAAAAGTAAAACGCATGAAAAAAGACACTAATTACAATAGTGATTATTAGTGCTATAAGGTAATGGATAACCCTTTCCCCGGCGAGAAATTCCTCCCAACTGGCGCTTTCGAACCCCATGCGAATCAATATTCTTATCCAAAGAATGCCAATCATGGTTAGAACTATTCCACCAACGGCTCCTATAACCAGTCTATACCTGCCATATTTTTTCCAAACGACCCGATGATTTAAATAATCAAAAAAAGAACTGTTAATAAGGGTCAGTATCACAGAATAAAGTAGATTATAACCCACTCCTATGAAAAATTCTCTATCAAATTGAACTGAGCCGTTTGCAAAGAATTCAATACCAATAAAAATAACAGATAAGACCAGCCCAATAAATACGCCTATTAAAAATGTCTTAAACAGATATCTCATTATTTAAAGCCTTAATTATTTATTAACTTTCTGATTATCACAATTATTGAGAATCATTACAGCTCTTTCTTTTCCCCAATTAGGATAAAATGGTCCTTCAGGTTTAAAGTTAGCAAAAAGTTCCAATGACCGCTCTACATCTTTACAATAAGGAGCCGTGTCTTTTCCAAAGTATTTGGCAGAACCCATGTCCCATTCGGCTTTAGACAAAACCACTCTTGGATTATTAGGAGCCAGGCCCAATGCCTTTGTATAAATCGCAACGTTTTTCGCTGAGAGGGTCATTCCATAGGTGGCACCGTCAAAAGCTATCCAAGCAGTATGGATCATTGCCTGCTGTATCAGTATTTCCGGGTTTTCAGGTGATATGGCCATAGCAAGGTCAATAGATTCCTGCGCCTTTTCTAGCTGTTGACCTATCTTTTCTTTATCTGTTTCGCCAAACGAGCGAGTGGTATTTACCTGAGCAACATAATAATATGGCAACCAATTATCCAATTCCGCCATGGCAATTCGTTCAAAAAGATTGGACGCTTCTGTTGTCTTTTCCTCACCCCAAAGTGAAAAAGCCTGTTGCATCCCTTTGGTATATTTATCCTGTCCAAATACAGATACCCCTATGAAGAAAGATATTAGTAATAAAGTGTTTTTCATTTTTTGGAGTTTTAAAGGTTTATGGCTCAAAAATGGCCTAAAAACCGTTCCCATATAAAAAAGACTTACTGAATTGTAGTTTTTGAGCGACTAATTGTAATTTAGACCCTCCTTTGGCGGAGAATAAGTAAGGTAAACCTATGTATATCCCACAACACTACAAAAATGAGAACCTTAAAGAAGTTAAGGAATTCATTATTAATAATTCCTTTGGCATTTTAATAAATTCCATAAAGGGTAAACCTTGGGCCACACATATCCCACTAGAGCTAGATAAGGACAGTAATGGGAATGACATCCTTGTAGGGCATATTGCTAAGGCAAATCCACAATGGAAATATTTTATTGAAAATAAGGAAGTACTTTGCATATTTAACGGGCCACACACTTATGTCTCTTCATCCTGGTATGCAAAAGAAGAAGTTCCTACCTGGAATTATATTGCAGTACATATCTACGGATTATTAAAAATTCAGGACGAGAAGGCGATGATGACCTCTCTTCATAAACTGGTAGACAAATATGAGAGAAAATCAGAAAATCCCATATCCCTGAATAATTTGTCCAAGAATACACTCAGGCAAGTTAAAGGCATTATAGGTTTTGAGATTGAGATAAAGGAAATACAGGCAGCTTATAAGTTATCGCAAGGTCGTGAACAGGATCATCCCAAAATAATCGAGGAGCTAAAAAAAAGAGATAACGGTGGTGGGCATGCTATTGTAGAAGCCATGATAAAAAGTACAATCAAAAAAACTAAATAAGATAAGTGTATTGTTTAAGAAAGTTGTTCTTTTAACCCTTAAATGGTATGCAATCTTCCAAGTAAAACTTCCTTATATGACTTACTTATTGGAATAACCTTTCTGTCTATCTCTAGATGACTATCGGCTACAATATCCAATTTACATATGTTAACGATAAATGACCTGTGGACTCGTATAAAACAACTATCTTTTAATTCATTTTCAATTGTTTTTAAAGTACTTACAACCAGGTATTTACCTATTTCGGTTATAATATTACAATAGTTTCGTTCGGCCTCAATATAAAGAATTTGGTCTATTAATATTTTAACCATTTTCCCATTATGTCTCACAAAAATCTGATCAGGTAAAACTTGTAAATTAGTTTGAGCCCTGTATTGTTTTAAACTTCCGTTATCCTTTATTTTCTCAACAACCAGTGCAATCGTTCGCTGAAGATTTAATTTATTAAACGGTTTGGAAATAAAAGCATAAGGTTGCGTTTCTTTTGCCCTGGAAAAAGTGCCGTCATCATTATTGGCAGTTAAATATATTATGGGTATTTCATTTTGCAGATGAATAGCAATAGCCGCATCTATGCCATCTATGGCACCTTTAAGATTAACATCCATCAAAATGATATCAGGTTTATTTTGATTTGCATTACTAATTGCATCTTCACCCCCGGACACAATACCAATGACTTCGTAGCCTAACTTTGTTAATTGTAATGAAAGATTCGCTGCGATAATCATATCGTCTTCCACTATTAAAATTCTAATTAACTTATTCATATTTAAGCTGCTTTATGATTTTGAAATTCAAAAGAAACTGCTGTTCCCTTCTTAACACTTAAGGACATTTTGCCTTCTAATTGCCTGGTAAGTAATTCAATTAATTGAGTACCAAAACCCGTACCCTCCATCTTTTCATGATAGTTTTTCCCTATGCCATTATCTGACACTTCGAGTTGTAACTGATTCCCCGATTCTATAAGACTAATCTTTATAAGTCCATTACGATTATCTGGAAAGGCATATTTTAAAGCATTGGTAAACAACTCATTCACTATCAGACCAATTGGAATAGCAGTATCAACATCCAATTCCATTTTCTTCATCTCACATTCAATATGAATTCTTTCTGAAGCCCCGTAAATATCTACAATATATTCTCCCAGGCTCTTAAAATATTCCTTCATCTCAATGGATGAAAAGCTTTTACCCTGATATAGTTTTTGGTGAATCATACTCATACTATGTACCCGAAGTTGACTTTTCTGCATAGCGTCGGCTACCTTTGAATCCCCTACCTGTTCAGATTGCAGAGATAATAAACTGGATACAACTTCCAAATTATTTTTTACCCGGTGGTGTATTTCTTTTAGTAAAAATTCTTTTTCGTCATTTTGTTTTTTAAGCAATCTGTTTTTCTTTTTATTGGTTTCTATGCTATTATATAGGAGCAATAAAATCATAAGCAAAAGCCCTCCAATAAGAATCATTAGCGTCTGCGTTGATCTTTGTTTTTTAATTTGATTTTCCTGTACTATGATAGTACTCTCTTTTTGAGCCACGTCAAACTCAGTAAGTAATAATGAAATATGCTGATCTGCCTCGGCCGTAAATATCTCCTTTTTAAGTTTATCATACTCTGCATAGGCCTGATATGCTTCTCGATAATTGTGATTACCTGCATAAGCCTTACCCAATGCTTCATAGGCCTGGCTAAGATAAAAATCATCTCCAAAATCCTCAGTGGCAATGTTAAGACTTCTCTCAAGACTCTCAATTGCGGAAATGTATTTGCCCTGCAGGTTTTGTGATTTACCGATAGACAGCCAGGAACGCATTAACATAAAGTTATTATCCAACAATTGCCCATATTTTACTGCATTCTCACCTGCTAGATCTGCTGCATCAAAATCGTTCAGATAGGCCTTCAGATATACCATAGATATATATACGTCGCATAAATTATTATAAAAGCCATATCGCTCACCAATTGCAATAGAATGTTCGTAATAATTAAGAGCTTCTTCATGTTTATCAAGTGCCAGATAACAATTCCCAACAACATAGAGCGTAAAATCATAATCCAGATCGTTTAATCCTCTTTCTTCAAAAAGAACTAAGGCCTTTAATCCATATTCCAAAGCCTTTTCAAAGCGCGATTGTTTCCAAAATATATTACTCAAATCGCTAAACGCAACGGCCATGGCTCTTTTATCTTTTAATTGATCTCCTAAAAGCAGGGTTTCCATAGCAATATCGGCCGCCTTATCTAGTTTGCCCTGTCTTTCATATACATAACCCAACTGAGTATAGACCAATGGCAGGTCTTTTTCTAAAACTTTTTTCATTGAGGATTCTAAAGTAAATCGCGCACTATCCAATTTCTCCATCCTTAAAAGAATAGCCCCTTCAGTAATTTGAAACCTGCCTTCCCATAGGGTATCTTTCCTTTCACGGGTTAGTTGTAAGCCTTCATTTGTAAAATTTAAGGCTTTTGTTAAATTCCTGGTATGCCAGTAATAGGCTAGGTCATTTAGAATATTGAATTGGATGGTATCTGTTTTGGCTAATGGGTATGCACCCTCAAGGATGTCCAGGTAGGAAACACCAAAATTATCTGTATCAACAAATACTCTATTGTAGGAATTTTCGCTTTGAAAGTCAATAATCTGGGACTGCAAAAGTTTAGGGCTCAAAAATGAACATATGAAGAAAACCAAAACCGTTAAAAATCGGCTTACCATGATATTTTATAAATAGTCGAGGGGGGCACCTAATTCTCTAAATATACAAATTTTAACATAATAATTGCTTCGTTAAGTGAAAATAGACATTCGGACAGTAAATAGGGCTGTTCGTCCATACATACTTTTATTTGTACCAATATATTGCTTCTTTAGCATACCGCATAGGTATAATGAACGCTTATCGGTTAATTTGTGCGGAAAACCATGTCCAAATCTGTCATTTATATTTTTATTTTATTCGTTGTAATTACAGCGTGCAGACCAGAGAACAAAAATGCGGAATTGTCTATGAACGATCGACTTTCCAATAATTTAACTGTATTTATTGATTCGTGCTGGAATGATCAAAATGTCTCTAAATTAAATGAATTGGTAGCGAAGAATTTTGTTAGAATGCTTAATGGTATCAATGTTGCCGGGAATGAAAATGAAATGGCGGCTCACATGAATGTTTATTTTACAGGTTTTCCTGACCTAAATATTCAATATAGTGACGCGTACATTGAAGGCAACAACATTTTTATGAATTGGGAATGCACTGGCAGTAACACGGGCGTGTTTGGTGAGATGCGGGCTACGGGTAAAAAAATTAAGATTCAGGGACTTACGCACCTTTATTTCACAGAAGAAGGAAAATTATATAAGGAAGACGTCTATTATAACGAGCTCGACCTTCTGCAACAACTGGGTTACTCCCTTACTGCGCCTGTGCTTGAATAATTTAAATCCAATACATTAATTAGTTTAACATAATTTGAATCAATGATGAGAACATTAAAGACAAGATTAACAAGTTTAATTTTACTATTACTTACCGGGGCTATAGGCCTCGCCCAGGGAGAAAGTAACACCCAGGCATATTGGGTACATGAGGATGTTGTAAAACCTTCTAAGGTAGCCGACTACGAATCAATTTGTAAAGAATTTACAGAGAACCTGAAAAAACATAACATTCAGGAAATTAGTACCATAGTTACCAATACAGAAGATGACCGCTATCTCTGGGTATCCCCTATTGCAAATATGGCGGCTATCGACAAACCCTTGTTCCCAACTTTGATGGAAAAAATGGGTAAAGAGGCCTTTTCCAATATGTTTAACCGAATGGATGAGTGTTATGATGTTGAACAGGATTATATCATACATTTAGACAAGGCACTGTCTTACATGCCAGAAGGCATAACACAAACACCTGAAGGTGAAAATTATCGTAAATTCTTCTATTTCCATATTACTCCGGCCAGCCGGGCTATGGTAAAAAAGAATATGGAAGCTATAACAAGTTTATTTGCCAGTAAAGGCTCGAAATTCTATTACAGGGTATACAAAAGTGGTTTCGGTACCAGGGGTGAGTTTTATATGGTAGCAGCAGCTGCAAAAAATGCTACTGACTATAGTGCGAAAGTAACCGTAAACAATGAACTCTTAGGTGATGAGTGGCCTAAATTATACAATGAGCTAAGAAGTAATTTGTTAAAATTTGAGGTGTTTACAGGAAGTATGAGACCAGATATGGCATATAGTCCATCCAAATAAATATTAACTACTACCCCCAATAGTCTAAACCTATTGGGGTTTTAACTATACACTAACTATTAAAAATTAAAATCATGAAAAAAATTCTTTTAATCTGCCTGGCAACTACATTTTTTATAAGTTGTAAAAATGCGGAGCCAAGATACTTCTCTTCTTCACCGGAAATAGATGTGGCAAAAGCTCATATAAAAGCCTATAATGAAGGAGATTGGACTACCTGGATGTCTCACTACGACGATACTGCTAAATTATCTCACAATACCCTGGACGAGAGCTCACCGGCTGAAGTATTGGAAGCACTTAAAGGTTTGCTCGCAGGTGCATCTAGTTATGGATTTACAGATAAGGACATATTTTACGAAATGGTAATTGACGATAAAGCTGAAAAATGGGTGAATTTCTGGGGTACCTGGGAAGGAACCATCGCAGCCAATAATCAGAAACTTATAATACCAGTTCACCTCACGGCTCAATATGTGGATGGCAAAATAGTGGAAGAACATGCCTACTACGATTTATCTGAGTATATGGCAGTGATGCAACAAATTGAATCAGAAATGGTGGAGGAAGAAGAAGTTATGGAAGAATAATCTGTTAATAAAATTTAATATAAATGAAAAAAATATTTTTGATAGGACTTGCTGCAATTCTTTTTATAGCATGTGAGCAAAAAGCTGAAAGGTACAGCACATCAGGACCTGAAGTGGATTTAGTAAAAGCTTTATTAGCCGATTATGAAAAAGGGGATTGGGACAGTTGGACGGAAAAATATGCAGATACCGCAAAAGTCTACTACAATCAATGGGATGACAGTATAACCGTAGCCCAATCTTTGGAAGGGCATAAAAGTACTATTGCTTTGTTAAGCTCATATGGTTTTGGTGAGGATGTCATTTATGAAAAAATAATAAGTGATGGTGGGAATACATGGATTAATTTCTGGGGAAGATGGGAAGGCACCCTTAAAGAAAATAATAAAGTACTTGTATTACCTGTGCATCTCTCCGTCCGGGTTTTAGACGGTAAAGTAGTGCAGGAAAATGGTTTTTGGGATAACTCCATTATGCAAACGGCTCTCGAAGAAATTGAAGAGATGAAAAATACGCCTGAACTGGAAAAAACCATTATGGCCAACCATGATAAAATGGTTGAAGCCTGGAACAAAAATGATACCGAAGCCTTTAAGGCAATTACCGCAGCTAATGTTATTAGAAACTCTAACGGCGCACGGCAGGCGAACAATCAGTCTGAATATGCAGCTATGATGAAACAATTCCATACCGGTTTCCCGGATTTCAAAGTAAGTCTGGATAGTTATTTCCTTAAAGACGGAAAATCCTATCTAAACTGGACCTGCACTGGCACCAACACTGGACCATTTATGGACAATCCTCCAACCGGTAATAAAATGGAGATCCATGGATATAGTGTATGGGCATTTGACAGCAACGGCCTCGCCGTTCAGGAAGATTCCTTTTTTGACAATATGGATATGTTAAGTCAATTAGGATACATACTTACACCCCCCAAGGCCAACTAACAGTAAAAATGAAAATAAATTTCTAACCTTTAATTATAATCAAAATGAGAAAATTTCTTTATCTGATGTTACTTATTCCCTTTTTTGTAATATCTCAAGGAACAGAAGAATACATGGTCATGGAAAATGTCATGTTAACCGCTATTCCGGCAAAAACTGCGGAATTTGAAGCAGGTTTAGCTGCACATAATAAAAAGTACCACGCAGAAGGTACGCATGGTGCCCGTGTTTATTGGATTTCAAATGGGAAAAATGCCGGAAAATATATTTGGGCAATGGGACCTTTACCCTGGAGCGCAATGGATAGCAGACCGGCCGCTGACGGGCATGATGAGGATTGGAGTAATAATGTAGTTCCTTATACCACGGCAGAAAGTGACGTTACTTACTGGAAGTTTCATCCACAATTCTCCAATTTTCCCAGCGATTTTAACTTAAAATATTTATCTGTTTTCATGGTAGATTTTAAGCGATTTAAATACCCTGAAATGATAAGTATTCTGGAAAGAGTTAAGAAGGTGAATGCGGAAAAAAATCCTGATGAAGCCTATGGAGTTTACACTAATGAAATGCCAGACACCCAAGACGGGCGAGATATGGCCTTTGTAAATTTTTTTAGTAATTCAGGATGGATGGGGCGTGAAGACAACTTTCCTAAAAAGTTTGATGAAGTACATGGCGAAGGAAGTTTTATGAACTTTCTTAAGGATGTGGAAGCAGCTACTAACGGAGATCGTTCAGAATTGTGGGCATTTAGGGAAGACCTAAGTGGACTTAGCGGAACAGTCAATGCTCAAAATAGACAGTAATTCCGGTTAATCTTATTAAAAGGATAACTGTTGTTTTATTTATACTAACCAACCATTCAAAACCCGGTAATTACCGGGTTTTGTTTTTTTACTATAATCTGCAATGAAATAGCATTGTAAAATAATTAATTTACCTATCCGGTTAGGATAATAAAGCTTTATTAGCGCATTAGAGCAATCTTTATTAATTTCCCCTCCAATCCAAAATACAAATCATGCAAAAAAATCTTTCATTTCTTTTCATTGCATTCTTCATAGGCCTTACTGCTTACGGACAGCAAAAAACCAATCTTGAGCTCACAGATATTTTTAATATGGAATTTGTCTCCGATCCTCAGATATCCCCGGATGGAACAAAAATTATTTATGTAAGGAATTTTAAGGATATAATGACGGACAAGAATCTATCAAATTTGTGGATCGTAAATTTTGATGGTTCCCAAAACAGGCCCTTAACGACTGGAAACCAAAATGATCTTGCCCCTCGTTGGTCACATGATGGCAATAAAATTGTATTTAAATCGAACATGCAGGATGATAAAATCAAACTTTTTATGATGTGGATGGACACCAAGGAATATGTTGCACTTACAAATACAATTACATCCCCTGGAGGAATTAGTTGGTCTCATGATGATAAACATTTGGCATTTACAATGTTTGTCCCTAAAAAATCTGAGTCCATTATTAAGTTACCTCCTAAACCTGAAGGTGCTAAATGGAACAAACCGCCTGTTTACATTGATGAGATGAACTACCGTGGAGATGGCAAGGGTTATTACAAAAGCGGGAATCAACAGCTTTTTATTCTATCCACTGATGGAGGCACACCACGGCAACTCACTTTTTCAGAATACGATCATGGGGCTCCTATTTGGTCCAAAGACAATCGAAAATTATATTTTTCGGCAAACCTTCACGAAAATCGTGAATTTGAACCACGTAATAGTGAAATTCAGGAACTAACCTTAGGGAATAATTCTATTAGAGCACTAACCGATAGATTGGGACCAGATAATGGACCGGCTCTATCAGCAGATGGAAAATTTATTGCCTATACCGGCTTTGATGATAAATATCAGGGATATCAGCTTACTCAATTGTATATTATGAATGCAGACGGAACCAATTCCAGGACGATTTCCGGCAATTTTGACAGGAACATTCAAAGTATTAATTGGTCTAATGACGGTAAAGGTCTATACTTTCAATATGATGATAAAGGGGATACAAAAATTGGTCATATATCAACAGCAGGAAAGGTGTCACAGATTTCGGAAAATTTAGGAGGCCTTTCTTTGGGCAGACCATATAACTCGGCATCCTATACAGTCTCAAATAACAACAAATTTGCATATACCTTGGGAGGTACAGAACATCCTGCCGATTTAGGGACGTTTTATAAAGGAAATAATCAAAGAATCACCAAACTTAATGATGATCTGTTCTCTTATAGAAATGTTTCTGAAGTGGAAGAACTGTGGTGGGAATCTTCTTTTGACCAGAGAAAAATACAAGGTTGGCTGGTAAAACCACCCAATTACGATCCTTCCAAAAAATACCCTCTCATACTGGAAATCCACGGCGGGCCTTTTACAAGTTATGGCACGGTATTTTCAGCTGAAATCCAGTTATACGCGGCTCAAGGCTATTTAGTATTATATACAAATCCCAGAGGAAGTACCAGTTATGGCGAAGAATTTGGAAATCTCATCCATCATGATTACCCCAACCATGACTATGACGACCTGATGTCGGGCGTTGATGAAGTAATTAAAAAAGGTATTGTAGACGAAAATAACATGTTTGTCACAGGGGGTAGCGGTGGAGGTGTACTATCTGCATGGATTGTTGGTAAAACCGATAGATTTGCGGCAGCGGTTGTAGCCAAACCGGTCATTAACTGGTATAGTTTTGTGCTTTATGCAGATGGGGTAGGGATTTTCTATAAATACTGGTTTCCAAATAAACCCTGGGAAGATCCAAGTAGCTATCTAAAACGGTCACCCCTCTCATATGTTGGAAATATTTCAACGCCCACAATGTTGCTTACAGGAGAAGAAGATTACCGTACCCCGATAGCCGAGTCCGAACAGTTTTACGCGGCACTTAAACTGGAAAAAGTAGAAACAGCAATGGTGAGAATTCCAGGAGCATCACATGGTATAGCCAATAAACCAAGTAATCTGATTGCCAAGATAGCGAGTGTACTGGCCTGGTTTGAAAAATATAAAAAAGACTAACATCACTAATATTCTGTTGCTGTTTTTACAAAATTCTGTGAAATTATAACTAACTTATAGAACTATAAGTCAGACAAATGATACACAATAAATATTGGCAGGCTTTTTTCGCTCTATCACCCATAATTATTTTCTTTATTATAATGCTGGGTTATTTCGGCTTTCTATTCTCCATGTTAAGTAATATTCCGGAACTGGAACAAGCTCATGATGGGCCACCTGAGCTAATTATGGAATGGATAGGCTCTTTCTTTATTGTGATTTTTTTAGTGATACTGCTTTCTGTTGCAAGTTTGGTGTTCTTTATTGTACATGCCGTTCAAAATCCGAATCTCAAGGAGGGGCATACGTTACTGTTGTGGATCTTATTATTCATTTTTGTTAGCGGTTTGGGAGAATTGATCTATTGGCTTGTGGAGATTGTAGCAAAACGAAACCATAATAAACAATTAGAATAATCTTATAATGGTTAGCAGAAGGTCCTTTATTAAAAAAACAGTTCTTGGCAGTACGGCACTTTCGTTACCAAATACCAGTTTATTTGGCTCAAATCTATTAATGAAAACCTCCTACCCAAATATATCTTTGGCACAATGGTCATTGAACCGGGCATTTTTCAAAGGGGAATTAAAGCCCATAGACTTTCCGGATATTGCCAAAAATTCTTTTGACCTAAATGCAGTTGAATATGTAAATGCATTTTATAAAGAAGTTGCAAAAAGTGAGAAGTATTGGAATCAAATGAAAAGTAATGCGAATGCAGCTGGCGTTAGAAATCTCCTGATCATGGTTGATGATGAAGGAGAATTGGGAAATCCAAATAATAATGAACGAACTCTAGCCATTGAAAATCATTATAAATGGATCAATGCCGCCAAACTACTAGGGTGTCACTCCATTAGGGTGAATGCCTTTGGACAGGGAGATAAGATAACATTGAAAAATTCATTAATAGATGGTTTGGGAAGGTTAAGTGATTATGGTGCCAAGGAAAATATTAATGTTCTGATTGAAAATCATGGCCTGCATACTTCAGATGGTAAGTTTATGACTTCAATACTAAAAGAAGTTAACAATAAACATTTGGGAACCTTACCTGACTTTGGCAACTGGTGCCTTAATGCCAAATGGGGAAGCACACAAAATAACAAATGCAGTGAAATGTATGATCCCTATCAAGGAGTTGCCGATTTTTTACCATATGCAAAAGGAGTAAGTGCAAAATCTTACAATTTTGACACTAATGGTAATGAAACTTTTTTGGATTACAGAAGGTTACTTAAAACGGTAAAAGATTCGGGATTTGATGGTTATATAGGGATAGAATACGAGGGCGAAAAACTAAGTGAACCAGAAGGTATCAAAGCAACCAAGTCGTTGATTGAAAAAGTATGGCTCAATTTAGAATAAGGCAGTTTTTAGCTTCTTATTTAGTCAAAACTAAACCAATATTCATTTGAATTATTCAAAATTAATCGCAAGTAATTGAATGGCATCCTGTTTTCCCCGCAGTATCAGTTTGCTAATTTCGGTATACGAAAAAATGGGGGCCGCATTTAATTTTTGAACCAGATCTTCTGATATCAAAGCCCTAACCCCATAATTATTGCATTCCGACTGGATTCTGGCTGTGGTGTTCAAGGCATCACCAGTATATATTATATCTTTTTTAATAATTCCAATTTCTCCGGTTGTGACCTCCCCAATATGGAAACCCGCTTTAAATTCCGGTACCAGTCCAAAATTTTCAATATAATGAGCCTTTTTAACCTTAAACACTTCGGAAATCATTTGGAAACAAACAATACAATTATTATTAAATAATCCCTTTTTCTCTGGCCATGAAACCACGATTTCATCTCCTACATACTGAAATATTTCCCCTTTGGTTTCCAGGATTGCATCAGTCATGTCTGCATAGTAAGACTTTATGAGGTCAAAATATTTTCTATGTCCTATCTTTTCTGCTATAGTTGTAGAAGACTTCATATCAAGAAACATAAATATTCTAACTTCTTGTTTAGGTTTTATGTATTTTCCAAAGGAGTAATTATAGAACACCTCGTTTCCCAAGTATGTAGTTATTTCAGAATAGAATAATGCGATATCTAATATTAATCCCGCATATAGGATAATACTCCAAAAAGAGAATTCCTTCATAAAGACTATCAAGCTGTTATAAACTACCGGATCAAAAACGGTACTATTAAAGCGAATTGAATTTGTAACTAAAGTGAGAATACTAGTAAAAATGATTAGCAGGATGGTATAAAAGGTTCCTTTGATGAATATCTTGTTCCAAAACGATTTGTCCTGATATCGCTTTCTTAACCAGGTCACCTCTATCCAACCTTGTGCCAATCCCATAAGAAAGCTTCCAAGACTCGTATATATCAGGGCATTCTTAAAATCATATTTGTTGCCCGTTGCAGGGTATATTGGAGAATCACCCAGTAATCCATATTCAAGAATTACATAAATAAGTCCGAATAGTAGCCAGATAATTCCAAACGTAAGCGTCTGTCTTAAATAACGAGTATTTTTCGGGCTTAACATAGGAAGGTAAATATAAGAAATCCAAAGTGACTCCGTAAAATAGTATCATTAGAACCGATATTACAATTTCAGAACATACTTGGTATTTAAAAGTCCTTCCCTGGATAGATAGAGGTGGTGTTCAAATAAATCAGTTTTATAGCTGGATGTCAATAAAGTCCGTAATCGGGTAGATTCATAAAAAAAAACTACTTTTAATACCTTACTAGATCAATCCAAACTAAACCAATTAATATGTCGCAAATTTCTATTAGCTCGGTTAAACCCCGATTAACTTTTTGGCAAATCTGGAATATGAGCTTTGGTTTCCTGGGAATACAATTCGGATTTGCATTGCAAAATGCCAACGTAAGCAGGATTTTTGAAACCCTGGGCGCATCTAAAGACGAATTGCCTATTTTATGGTTAGCAGCGCCAGTTACAGGTCTTCTAGTGCAGCCCATTATTGGCTACTACAGTGATAGAACCTGGCATCCTAAATGGGGAAGGCGCAGACCTTTTTTTGCCATTGGTGCCATTCTTGCCACAATCGCTCTTTTTGCAATGCCTAACTCAACCGCGCTTTGGATGGCAGTAATTATGCTTTGGCTGATGGATGCTTCAATTAACATAACCATGGAACCATTCAGGGCATTTGTCGGTGATATGCTGCCCAATGAACAGCGGACCAGTGGATTCGCTATGCAAAGTTTTTTTATTGGTTTAGGAGCTGTAATTGCTTCTGCCCTGCCCTTTATAATGACTAATTGGTTTGGAGTAGAAAATATAGCTGCAGATGGCGGTATCCCGGATTCTGTAAAATGGTCATTTTACATTGGGGGCATTGCCTATTTCACTGCCGTAATGTGGACTGTTTTTAATACCAAGGAATATCCGCCGGATGACATTGAAAAACTTAAAAGTGAAAATGCAGAAATAGGAATATTTACCGGACTCAAAGAATCCTTTATGGGTATTTTTAAAATGCCCAAAACCATGGTACAGTTGGCATTTGTACAATTTTTTTCCTGGTTTGCATTATTTGCCATGTGGATATATTCTACCTCAGCTGTGACCAGCCATATTTATGAAACTTCAGATACCACCTCAGCAATATATAATGAGGGAGCTGATTGGGTTGGAATTTGTTTTGCTGTATATAACGGAATAGCCGCTCTGGTGGCTTTTCTTTTGCCTTTAGTGGCCAAAAAACTTAGCAGAAAAATGACACATTTAATTGCTCTTATCCTGGGAGGCATAGGCTTGATTTCCATTTATTTTATATCCGATCCAAATTTATTACTGGTATCTATGATAGGAGTTGGTATTGCCTGGGCAAGTATTTTGTCAATGCCTTATGCCATGCTATCCAGTATTTTGCCATCTAATAAGATGGGATATTATATGGGGGTTTTTAACTTCTTTATTGTTATTCCGCAAATTGTGGCGGCGGGTATCCTGGGCTTTTTATTAAAATCATTTTTTGGTAATATTTCTATCTATGCATTGATTATTGGAGGCGTTTCAATGATTATTGCCGGCTTTTTATGTGTTTTTGTTCAAGACAATGAAGCTAATTCTGATTTAGCAAAAAAATAAGTGATCCATGATCTTATTTTTGGTTTTGGACCGCTTATAAATTATCTAATTGATTGCTTTTTTTATCGGTACTAATTGTCCAAAAGAAACCTACGCTTACCCAACTGTCTTTTGTTTAAGATGAATTGAGGTTCTAAAATATGAACACAATTCAATCCTTATTTTCTACAGTTGGGTACGGAATAATTTAGAATGATTGCGAGAATTAAGAGTTTTGAGCCATCATTAACAATTAAAAAACAGAAGCATGAAAACATTAGCACTTATTTTAGGTTTATTTATAACGGGGATTGTTGCAAACGCACAGGATACAAAAGGCATCACCGTTAAAGTCACTATTGAAAATGTTCTAAGTGATGAAGGTCAA
>Ga0209013_10002862_pt1 | contig 15523 bp, 15 predicted proteins | sample Cruoilmetagenom2_FD_187291 | JGI IMG/M metagenome (GOLD analysis project Ga0209013, IMG submission 187291) | Oil polluted marine microbial communities from Coal Oil Point, Santa Barbara, California, USA - Sample 2 (SPAdes) (version 2) | ecosystem: Environmental > Aquatic > Marine > Oil seeps ... | reverse complement strand
CCCGCCTGTGGTTCGGTCAGGTTCATTGTTCCCGACCACTCACCCGAGACGAGCTTCGGCAGATAACGCGCCTTCAACTCGTCCGATCCGCCAATGGAGATGGCGTCGATAGCCCCCTGCGTAAGCAAAGGGCAAAGTCCAAAAGATAGGTTGGCTGCGTTCCAAAACTCACATACCGCCATCGACACGACCTGCGGCAATCCCTGGCCGCCGTATGCCTGCGGACAAGGCAACGCGTTCCATCCGGCGGCGGCGAACCGCTGATAAGCCTCCGCCCATCCCTGGGGCGTTGACACCGCTCCGTCGCTGAGCTTCGAACCCTGCTTGTCGCCGGTCCTGTTCAATGGGTCGAGTATTTCGGACGCAAATCGACCGGCTTCGGTCAACACCGCCTCGATGGTCTCACCATCCAGACCCTCGTAGAGCCCGCTCTCAAGCAGCTCATCGAGCCCGGCCGCAGACTTGAGCGCAACCATGATATCATTTACAGGTGCTTCATAGGTCATAATATTTTGGCCTCCCGATAGGGCCCCGGCGACCCAAGCCATCCGGACACCCAGTTTTTTTGTTGGCAGGCACCAAAGCACAGCGCTCTATGTCGGGCAATTTGAGACCAGGCAAGCACCTCGGAGATCAGATGGAGATCCTAAAGGCCGATGCTGCCGCAATCGCCAAAGCCGCCACTATCGTTCGTAGTGGCGGCCTCGTCGCCATGCCCACCGAGACCGTCTATGGACTTGCCGCCGACGCGACCCATGGCCAGGCCGTCGCGCGCATATTCGAAGCTAAACAGCGACCGCGATTCAATCCCCTTATTGTCCACGTTCCCGATTTAGCATCCGCCCGCAAGCTTGGCGTGTTCAGCAAAGAAGCTGAAAGGCTTGCCGATGCCTTCTGGCCAGGACCGCTAACGCTCGTCGTGCAGTGCCGCCTAGATGCGGGCATCAGCGAACTCGTGTCGGCCGGTCTCCCGACGCTGGCCTTGCGCATTCCTGCCCATCCTGTCGGACATGCACTGCTACAGGCAGCCGCAACACCAATCGCCGCACCTTCGGCAAACCGTTCAGGCCGGGTCAGCCCGACGACGGCAGCCCACGCAGCGGCTGATCTCGAAGGCAGTATTGATCTTGTGCTTGACGCCGGTCCATGTGAGGTCGGCATTGAATCGACCGTGATCGATTGCAGCGAGCAGAACCAAAGTCCCCCAAATCTCCTTCGGCCTGGTGGGATCTCAGCGGAACGGATTGAAGCTGTCCTTGGCGTGCGGCTTCAAGACACGCAAGTGGAGTCCGACGCCCCTCGCTCACCGGGTCAGCTCTCGAGCCACTACGCGCCACGCGCCCGCGTGCGCCTCAACGTCGTCGCCCCAGAACCAGGTGAAGCCCTGCTTGCGTTCGGCCCTCAGATCCCACCGCACTGCGGCCCCATGATCAACCTGAGCGAGACACGAAATCTTCGCGAGGCCGCTGCGAATCTATTTGCCGCCTTACGGGCGCTTGATGCGGAAGGCTGCCGCTCAATTGCCGTTTTGCCGATCCCCGGCCAGGGCCTTGGCGAAGCGATCAATGATCGCTTGCTCCGCGCGGCTGCCCCGCGGCCTTGAGGACCGCCGAGCGGGCGCCTCGTCCGCGGTGCCCGCTGCCAGTCAGACCTGCGGCGGGCCAGCACTGACCGCGTGTAAATCCCTGTCGACGTTGGCTGCTTGCGACCGCCAGCTCGAACCGATCCAGTCGTCTGTGCCAAACAGCCAGTACCAGAAACGATTGCGCCGGTGGTAACGCTGAACCGTGGCACGATACATCCCGTCCACGCGCTCGGAAATCAAGTCGAGGCGATGCAATGGCAATTCGCTGTCCTGATCGACTTGCGCCAGCCGTGTCGAGATCGCGTTCAAATCGCTGACCGTTTCGCTGCGCCATTGATCGATGGCACCAGCCAGCGTGTGCTGATTGGCATTCAGCTTGACGATGGCTTCATGTACTTCGCCGAGCTCCTGAACGGATGTCTCACGGCTCTCGGCAGCCGACTGGCCTTGCTGGATCAGCATCGTCTCCATGATTTCCAGCTTCTTTGCCTGTTCCGCGCGGCTGGCATGCGCCTCTTGAACAAGCCGCGCCACCGCCGAAATCCGTTCCTGAAGCGCACTTTCATTGCGTTGCATGACGGCCGCCAGCTGCGCCAGTTCTTGCGTCAAATGCTGCGACGTCGTCTTGACCTCGCCGCCAACGGCATGCGTTTGGTGCAGAACCCTATCGCGATCGGCTGACTGCGCTTGCTGGATGCCAGACAAGCGGTTGACGAGCGCATGTTCCAAGACCTCCAAGCGTGCTGTGACCGCCTCGACAGACTGCTGCCCATCGCCCGTTCCAAGCAACGCCGACTCGATGTCGTTTAGGCGGCTTTCAATCGGGACAAGATCGATGACACCGCCAGCCTTCTCCCGCATCACGCCTTCCAGGTGGCGCAATCTCTCATCAACCTCACCGGCGACACGATCGCCGACAAGGGTGACCGAAGCATCCCCGGCGGCACGATCATCGCGTATCATTATCTCCATCTTATCGAGACGCGCGTCGAGCGGCGACAGATCGATCCCGCCACTGGCGTAGGCCGACTCTAGACGCGTCTCCAGCGTCTCAAGGCGGCCGGCAAGCCGTGACGCCTGCCGTGTCAGATCCTCAAGTTTCGCGGTCAGCGAAAGCTCGATTCCCGCGAGCCTATCAGCCGTCTGCTGCAGAACCTTACCGTCGCTTCCACAGCCACCAGAAACCGAACTCTCAAGCGATACGAATCTACCCGACATATCGTCAGCAAAACGACCGGTATCGTCACGCAGCGCCATGACCATCTTTTCCAATGCGATAAGCCGGGAGTTCTGCAGCATATCAGTATGGCTCTGCATCATTCCTTGACGATAATTCTGGGCGTCGGAGAGAGCATAGTCATCATAGTAGGTCGCCCTCACCGGACGACGCATTGGCTCAACCGGCGTTGCGCCGACAAAGGCGCTATCGGGCAGCGGCTGATAAAGCGACGCTTTGCCGGACTGCTCACCAGCCAACCCAGGCATATTGCGGTGTAACAGCTGCAGTCCTGGAAGGTCCGGTTTCACTTCCGTGAAAAGATGCAGCAGATCCGAAACGCTCGCTGCTCGATTGCGCGCATAAGCGTAATGAGCGGCCTGCTGTAGGGCTTGTTCCAACGACGGCGATCGACGCGGAGTTGTCTGACCGTTGGTCGGAGCGATCGGAATTTCACAGGCGATATACAGCCCAACTTCTCGGCGCAGACTGGCATCACGAATTCCATGCTTTTCCAAAACTTGGGCAGCTTCGTCGATCCGCGTCAACGCATACACGAGATGCTCAATTCGAACGTCGCCAGAGCGATGCGCCATCGCGACATCGTACGCGTGGTTGCAACACGCCATCAGCGTATCATCGACCCATATCGGGGAGCGCCCATCTAAGGCATCATCGAATTCGCGAGAACCGCTGAGCGGCGGCTCGAATATTCCGCGCTCGCTTCCACTGTGGGATTGCGGGGTGCGCAGATCCAGATCCCCACCTCGATAGCTCATCTTGTTCACTCCTTTACGCGATACAAACGCGTTACAGGCCAGCCGCGGCAGCGTGCTCGGCGGGCGCCTGTTCAACCCTCGTGGTTCGGACTCCGTCCGGGCTACCCACATGCGACACAGAACTACAAGACCCGACACATTGACCGCTGCATGAGTTACTTTTCAAAAGCCTTGGCGCGAGAGATTGCGTATGACTTAGCCACCATTGGTCAATATTCTAAAATTTTTGCATATCAAATACTTACCTCATTGGAGGAACATTTGTTGAGACGAAATGACATGGATTGGGTTGTGGTTGCACCCCGCTAAAACAACGTTCCCTGAACCGGCTGCTGCACCTCAGGCTGGTCATTGCGCGGATTATTGAGTTCCCGCGACACGGCGATAATCTCAAGAGAACCATCTGGCGCGGGGCGCATGACCTTGACAATATCCACCGCCGATCCAGAGCTACAATCAAGCCAAGCCTCGTAATCGTCTGGCTGCAAAATCACCGGCATGCGGTCGTGAACACTGACCATTTCCGCATTGGCGTTGATGGTCATTATCGCCATCGTCTCGATTTCGCTGCCATCGGCACCAAGCCAATGCTCCCAGAGTCCAGCCAAGCCCATTATTTCGCCAGAGCGCAAACGGATCATATGCGGCTGTTTGCTGCCTGGTTTCCCGGTCCATTCATAGAACCCATCAGCGGGAACAATGCAGCGTCGATGCCGCAACGAGCCGCGAAAAGACGCCTTCTCCGCCGCGGTTTCCGATCGCGCATTGATAAGTGTTGAGAACCTCGACGGATCCTTCGCCCATGACGGGATCAGCCCCCAACGCACCAGCGCCAACTCCCGCACCCCAGAATAATCCCTGCGGACAATCGCCACGGGCTGCGATGGCGCGATATTGTAGCGAGGCGGAAAGTTGTGCGCGTTGCAATAGCGAAAGGTCTCGCGCACGGCTTCGGGCCGCGAAGTCAAAGTATAACGAGAACACATGGCAGATGTGATCCATGAAGGTGCGCTGAAGGATCATGACGCGGCACGCGCCGCGCCTCCGGACTTTGCCATTATGGAGCTGTGTAAGGAAGCAAGACAATGACGCCAACTCGCCAAGGGGCAAGCATGGCCGTGTTTCAAAACGGCAGTATCCTTCTTGTGCGGCGAGCCAAGCCGCCGTTAGCCGGACTTTGGAGCCTCCCTGGCGGCAAAATCGAATCCGGCGAAAACACCACCGAAGCCGCCTGCCGTGAAGTTCTTGAGGAAACCGGCATTATAGCCCGAATCATCGGCCAGATTGGCCACCATACAGTTGAGCACGACATAACCCGGTACACACTCGACGTCTTTTACGGTCGCCCCCATTCCGGCACGCTCCAGCCAGGCGACGATGCCGACCGGGCGTGCTGGGTACGGCTCGAAAATCTGCAGAATTACCACCTCACGGCGGGAGCCGAGGACTTGATCCTTGCTGCCGCCGCACTTATGCCCGACAACGACAAACAAGCTTAAAAGGGCACCAACGGGCACGATGATGATGCTAAAATCGGCCGCGAAAACACCAAGCTGCGTGTCAAAGCGGCTTTGCGGAAATGTACCAGCGCTCACCGTATTTTCGGCGGCGTTGTTGTCATTGATTCTGTTGACTTCGCCGTTTCCGGCGCCGCAGAGCGCATGGGCCCAGGCAAAACGGCCCTACGACCCACAGATCCTGCGCCTTTCTGAAATCCTTGGCGCTGTCCACTACCTGCGTGAACTATGTGGCTCCGGCGACGGCCAACTTTGGCGCGAACAGATGCGCACGTTGATTGGCGCCGAAGGTTCCACGGCACTACGCCGGGCCAGGCTGACGCGCAGCTTCAACAACGGCTACCGCAGCTACAGCCGTACCTATAAGGTCTGCACCGCATCCGCCAAGACTGCGATCGAACGCTTTTTGACCGAGGGCACGGAAATCGCCGAAAAGCTCATAAAATCGAACAGGTAGGCGCAGCCAATCTCACTTTTATCAGCGAGCTAGCTTCGTGGTTCCGGGGCGCAACGCAATGCCCGCGGTTTACAATAAATACGTACCGTACCCCCCCGCCGCGATGCATTGTGCTACTCCAGTTGAGTTTGAAAAGAGCCATCAACCAAAAATGGGAGCGGGCATGCAAACCGGCCAATTACGCCACTCAAACGAGGACAGCCTACTCGCTCTCGATCTCATCGATGCGGCGTGGGACCAAGCCAAGGAAAACGGCGTACCACACGAATTGATGGCCTACGCAGCTGTGTTTACCGGGATGCGGGATCTAGTTGCCATGTTTGGCGAAACGACTGTCGCCGCAATGGTCAAGAACCTCGAAACCCGCATCAAGCAGGGCGAGTTTTCAAATGCGGCCAATCCCTTGCATTAACCCTTCGGATCGAGCGCCCGTACGGCGTGGCTGCTGAAGTCCGCTACGCCGGCGCCAGTAATCTCCATGATCCAGACAAATGCGATCTCGCCGATCAGCACCAAACCGAAGGCCACCAGAGCAAGACCGGCAATTCTGTTAATCAGCGCCAATCGTCCGAATGACAGACGGTGGCGCAGTCGGGCGACGATATAAGACAGCCCCACCCACCAGCAAAGGCTTCCCGCCATAACGGCCGCCACCATCAACACTGCTTCAACCGGCCCTGTCACCTCCACGAAAGTGCTGATCCCGCCAAAGATCGCAAACAAGCCAAGAACCGCCCCCGGATTGGTCACGGTTAAGAAGAACGTTTTCGGAATGTCCCACAAGTAGGCGTGTAAACCGGCGTTACCATTTCCGTTTTGGCTGCTCTCATCCATCGACGGCGCGGTGACGTAGAGCCGCCAACCGAACCCGATCAGAACCAATCCGCCAACGACCTGGATCGCGGTCCGGTGATAATCGATGGCCCCCGTGATCGCCCCCACGCCCATCGCCGCCAGCAATGCCACCAGCCCATCGCCAAGCACCGCTCCAAGTCCAGCTGCAACTCCACCCCAAAGGCCCCGCGCAATTGCCCTCTGAATGCAGAGAATATTGACGGGACCAACAGGTGCCGCCACAAGAATGCCGATAATAAAACCAATAGGCAGAACGAGCGGGTTCGGCAGCATGCTCATGGCGTCTCCCCACGCCAGCTAGCTGGACGGTCCAGTGAACAGCCGAACCTTTCGGGTCCCAGATATAAGCCACCGTGGAGGCTCCCCGTGTCGGCACTGCTGCGCTTCACCACCAAATTCCCTGCCATTTTCACAGCCGCAAGTGCTGCTCCCCCTCACCGATACGGCGGCGCGTCGACGGCCGTCGTCAGACCACCGCTCGGAATCATCCGCGCATTGGTAGTCGCGCTGTTCTGCGTTGTCCAATGCTTGAGCGAGCCGCCGCCCTTGGCCTCCGAACCCAAGCTCAAGGGCGGTCTAGCTCAGCAAACAGCACCAGCACCCAAGCGGTCACAGATCGCCGATTTGCCGATTCCTGTCCAGGAAATGCGTGACGCCATTCTCATCGCGGTAGCCAGTGGGGATATTGAAGAACTGCGGACGCCGATTGAATGGAACGAACTGCGCCCCGAATTCGGAATTCCACGCGATCAGGATCCGATCGAATATTGGCGCAAGACATCCAAGGACGGATCCGGACGGGAGATCTTGGCGATCCTCGGCAATCTCCTTGCTGACGCGCCGGCCAAATTGCCGATTGGGCCCGACCTAGAAAACAATGACGTTTTCGTATGGCCCTACCTGTCGGAATTACCACCCAACACGTTATCGCCATCCCAGGAAGTCGAACTCTTTCGCATCATGCCGCCTGACGTTGCTGCGAGCATGCGCACCAGCAAACATTGGACATGGTACCGGCTTGCGATAGCAGCCGACGGAACCTGGCACATCTTCTCAAAGCCATCGAAAAAACGCTAATTCTCAATTACCGTTACCGGAAAGCCACGAGCGCGCACTGGATTCGCACGCCAGCTGGGAAACACGGCTGCACTATCCCGGAAACCAGATCCTTATTAATCGAATTCATTGAACGCTTTGGGAAAGGAGATGTTCCCCACATCGGCAAGGCCATCGCGACAGCCAACCGCCATGAAGTAAGGGCCTGCATAGACGCCCGAATATCCAGCCGCGGCTTCGAGACTGAATCCGTCCCGGGTGTAGTAGGCGGGATCACCAACGACAAAGACAGCGTCAATCTGGCGATCCCGCGCAATCACGAGAGCTCTCGTGATCATCGCTGAACCAAGCTCGTGGCGCTGGAACTCAGGTCGCACGCCGACCGGCGCGAGTGCCAAAGCACGCACAGGTGACGCGAGGCGAGAAAGCAGGACCTACCCAACAATCCTGCTATCGCATTCCCCAACAAGGGCAATGACCGCACCACCGGACTGCCGCAGCGAATCGACAAGATCAGCTTCGGCGGATTGCCCGAATTCAGCCTCAAGCATGTCCCGAATGGCTTGATAGTCTGAGGGTTGTTCGAACCGGCAACTAAACAACGCGACACTCACCGGCTCGCATGCAAAACAATTAACTCCGCCCCAGCTTAATGCGTACTCCAGGTGCCGGCCGCTCAAGCAGCACTTCGTGCCGGAAACGGAACAGTTTCGCCGGTCGTCCGCCTGTGCGGGTTTTAACGTCCCCCGTCGGCTCAACCAAACCGGCGCTTTCAACCAAACGCCGGAAGTTCTGTTTGTGGAGATGCGGACCGAGGATTGCCTCAACGTGCTTTTGCAGCTCGAACAAGGTGAATTCCGCGGGCATCAATTCAAAGATCACCGGTCGGTATTTGATCTTCGCCCGCACACGGCCGATTGCCGTTGCAAGAACCCGGCGATGGTCGTAGCGCATCGGCGCACCAATAGGGTCGACCGATGTACCGTGCGCGACCGCCGTTTCAGGTCGGTCTCTTCGCGCTTCCGTAACCAGCCCGGCTTCGTACAAAAGCTCGTAGCGCTCGAGAACCTTTTCTTCGTCCCACGTCGCGCCATCCAGTCCAAAGCAGATCCTCGCGCGTTGAGAACGATCAATCGGTCGGGCCGGCGAAGGGCGGATGTTCGGGCTCTCCGCCCAACGAGCGAGTTCTGGCGCGATCAACTCGTCGATCACCGCCGGCCGGCCCTTTCGCCAATCTTCCCATGGGAAGAAATGGTACCAACTTCGCCAACCGCCTGAGCGCAGGTCTTGTGCGCGCCCGGGCCGTGTCAGAGCGAGATAGCCGATCGACACGATGTGCGGATTGAGATCACCGGGTTGTGCGTGCCGCCCCCGGTCGCCGAACGTATAAAGTTGCTCGACATAACCAAGATCGATACCGGTTTGCTCACTGACCCAAGACCTCAAACCGATTTCCAGCGTTCGGTGGTCCAGCGGTGAGAACGGACCGAACGGAAGCCCTTCAGCGGTGCCCATCTTGTCGGCGTTATCACGGACCACGAGCACTACAGGCTCGTCGTTCGCAACCGACACAATGGCCGCGTTGAGGCCAATCTCCACCCCCGATTTCTCAATTCGCACCGGGCACTTCGGAACCTCCGCAGCCGATACCTTTGAAACCTCGGAACCTATATTGAAACTTGTCGTCACAGCGAGAACCTCCGTGCCGGCGTATGCGAAACTCTTGTCACCAAGAGTCCACAGTCCGACCAAGCTCGCGATTGTGCCCGCCGATGGCGGCCTCCCCCTAACACAATCAACCCCCAATCAATTGATCTTTATCCGCTTTCCCACCCGAGCTGTGATTCGGCGAATACATATCTTTTTATGAGTCGATCATGGCGTTTTTCGGAACATTACTGGTTCGAAATGCGATAGGTCGCGTCCGGATTTCGCCACTTTTCACAAACATGCCGCGCCAAAAACGGATTTGGCGGCCACCTTAAGGGGTTTGGAAAAGCTGACTGAACTTGTCCAGAAACGCCCGCTGCGCCACCCGTGCGGACAAAGCTTCTAGCGCCGCGAGTTCAGCCGTTTTAACCGCATTGATTTTTTCGGGCGTCCCGAAAAACTCCAGCGCTTCATCTTCCCCGAAACCCGCCAATGCCGTCGCTTCGAAGTAGGCGGCGATCCGGTCGGCGGTCTTGATCTCAGCGGCAACCGTTTGCGGTAACGTTTTCGGTAACCCGAAGCGGTGATGGATCGCTTCAAGCAGCCGCGTTTCGAACGCCTTGTAATCCAACCCAATGGCATTCTTGAACGGTGAAATGAGATCGCCCACTACGTATTCCGCGGAATCGTGGAGCAACGCCGCCAGCCGCCAATTGGCATCCCAACTCGGATTTCGAACCGCTGAAATGTCTTCAACGACGAGTGCATGCTGCGCCACCGACATGGCGTGATCGCCGACCGTCTGCCCGTTCCAGCGCGCCACCCGCGCCAGCCCATGGGCTATGTCTTCAACTTCGATATCGAGCGGCGACGGGTCCAACAAATCAAGCCGTCGGCCGGACAGCATGCGCTGCCAGGCCCTCGGCTGACCATCTCTGCTGCGCGCCCGCGTGGGCTTGGGATGAGAGCTGCGATTCGTCATAGCGGTAGTTTAACCTGAGCCTGCAGCTGCGCACATGGCCGATGACGATGGCACCCCACAAGATGATCATTGACCATACCGACCGACTGCATAAAGGCGTACACTGTCGTTGGCCCAACGAAGCGGAAACCGCGTCGCTTCAACTCAACCGAAATCCGTTTTGACAATTCCGTTTGCGCGGGGATTTTCGAGAACGTTCGCCAGCGGTTGGCGACCGGGCCATCATCGAGGAAACCCCATATAAAACCACTAAAGCTTTCCTGCTCGGCGATATTCAAAAACGCCTGCGCATTGCCAATCGCCGCTTCGATCTTGGCTCGGTTGCGGACAATGCCGGCATCCCTCATCAACCGTGCGATATCCTTTTCGCCGAAGCGGGCAAGCCGCTCCACGTCAAAACCTGCAAATGCCGTCCGGAAGTTTTCCCGCTTACGCAAAATTGTCAGCCACGACAGTCCGGCTTGGAAACCCTCCAAGTTCAGCTTTTCGAAAAGATCCCGTTCTCCGAGCTTCGGCACGCCCCACTCGGTATCGTGATAGTTGGCATAGATCTCTGCCTCAATGCCCGGCCACGGACAACGCACGGGTGCACCACTTTGCGGCATCACGCCTCCGGCTCTTCTGTGACGCCAATGCCGAATGTCGCCCACTTGGGAATTTCGAGTTTCACGGCTGTCTCGCCGGCCATCAGCGCGACACCTTTGCCGATCGCCTCCCGCGCGCGGTCCAACCGCAGCATCGCGAGCGCCCGGTTCCCCGAAACGCTACCAAGAATTCCGATCAACGATGCTCCAGCCCTCACCTCACTGCCCGGCTCCGGCAGCGGACCGGTTCCCACCACCGGCACGACGCGTTTGCGTGCCGTCCCCCGGTGCTGCATGCGGCTGACGACTTCTTGCCCGACAAAGCAGCCCTTGGTGAAGGAGACACTACCCAGTTGGTCATAAAGTGCCTCATGCGGAAACGTGTCGCCCAGACGGAAGTCTTCGCCTGCTTCCGGAATCCCCAGCGCCACGCGCATCGCACGATAAGCCGGCACACGAGCCGCTCCCTGAGCAGTTAGCCTTTCAGCGCTGTCGCTTCCAACCGGCACAAGAACGCGAGCGCCCATCGCCGGCAGGCGTGGATCGACAAAGGCAACACCGCCGGACTGGGCCACCGCCGCCTCTACTCCATCCCCCCAAGAAACCGAAACAAAGTAGGCGTCGCTCTTATCGCCGATCGAAACATCCGCACGCAGCTTATACATATTGAGCCGCTTCAATAGGTCAGCCACTTGATCCCGCCGTGTCTCGATGAGGAAGCCGTCGGCGTGGCGAACAACAAAAAAATCAAAAAGAATCTTACCCTGTGGGCTCAACAATCCTGTGTGCAACGCAGTGCCAACTTGCCCGAGCACTTCCATGTCGCTGGTGATCACGCCCTGCAAGAGCTTCTCTGCGTCCGCACCACTGACACTGATCACTCCCCGCTCGGGCAGCAGTGCAATACTAAGATCAGACATCGGCTCGCCCTTTCTTCTCTGTCACCCTCTGCATGTGATAGGCCTTCGCACTAACTATGCAGATGGCGCGCAGCGCACAAGAGCCGTGATCGCGACGATGAATGCCGAAAGGACCAACAGACTATGCCCGAAACCTATGACCTCCTCTTCAAGGGCGGCACGGTCGTCAACCATGACGGCATCGGCGCGCGTGACCTTGCCGTCCGCGATGGCCGCATCGCAGCCATCGGAAGCATCGATGTTCAGTCCGCTGGCGAGGTGATCGAAGCCAGCGGCCTCACCATCCTGCCAGGCGTCATCGATAGCCAGGTGCACTTCCGCGAGCCGGGTCTAACCCACAAGGAAGACTTGGAAACTGGCAGCCGTGGCGCCGTGCTCGGAGGCGTCACGACGGTCTTCGAGATGCCCAACACCAACCCCAACACCACCACACCGGAAGCGCTTGCCGACAAGGTCGCCCGAGCCCATCACCGTATGTTCTGCGACTTTGCCTTTTATGTCGGTGGCACCGAGGACAACGTCGACGACATAGCCGAGCTGGAACGCCTTCCCGGCTCGGCCGGCATTAAGGTCTTCATCGGTTCGTCCACCGGCACCTTGTTGGTTGATGATGAGGTCAACCTAGAACGCATCATCGCCAAGATTTCACGACGCGCCGCCTTTCACGCCGAAGACGAAGCCCGTCTCAACGCCAGGAAAGACTTGCGCATACCCGGCGACCCCTCCTCCCACCCCGTTTGGCGCGATGAGGAAGCCGCCCTTATTGCCACCAAGCGTCTCGTCGGACTCGCCGAGAAACATGGCAAGCGCGTGCATGTCCTGCACATTTCGACCGCCGCCGAGATGGAGTATCTCAGCCATCATAAAGAGTGGGCCAGTGTCGAAGTCACGCCGCACCATCTCACCTTGGTGGCGCCTGATTGCTACGAGCGCCTCGGTACCTATTGCCAGATGAACCCACCCGTGCGCGACGCAAAAAACCAGGCTGGAATCTGGGCGGGTCTGGCCAATGGCACCGTCGATGTACTGGGCTCCGACCACGCCCCCCATACCCGAGAAGAAAAGGAACACCCCTATCCGCAATCCCATTCCGGCATGACCGGCGTGCAAACGCTTCTTCCAATCATGCTTGATCACGTCAACGCGGGCCGGCTTTCACTTGAGCGACTCGTCGATCTGACCAGTCACGGCCCGCAACGGCTGTTTGGTTTGCGCGGCAAGGGCCGCATCGCCGTTGGCTATGATGCCGATCTCGCCATCGTCGATTTGAACCACACCGAAACCATCACCAATGAAAGGATTGCCAGCCGCTGCGGCTGGACCCCTTATGATGGCAAGGCCGTCACCGGTTGGCCGGTTGGCACCGTCGTCCGCGGCACCAAGGTGATGTGGGACGGGGAGATACTTGGCGCGGCGGCGGGAGAGACCGCGCGATTTTATTGAATATGGCTCCAAGTCCTACCGTTGTGGCGAGTACCAGATTGGCGACGTATACGCGCGTTCCTGAATTTTCAGCGGAATTTCCTTTGGCAAATCGAGCTTAAACTTGATCCGGTCGTACGCCGTCCACCGCGGCGTTGGGATTTCGATCACACGCGCGTAATAGAATGCGCGCAGAGCAGGATCGAAATCGGGATCGGTCCACACCGTGCCGAGCTCGGATGCGCCAATCGTGTTGGTCCAGCTCGGGATCGAAGCGTCAACGGTATCGCCGACCGGTGCCAGCTTACCCTTGTCGTCCTGTGTCCTGTCGCCCGACCAGGCGACATCATAAACCTTCTCGCGAGCTTTGCCGTCCTTATCGACCCACCCTTTGATGATTTGGATGCGATCCAGATTGGCACCCATTGGATCGCGCAGGGCATACACTAAGAAATTCGGAGCCTTCTCTGCATTGCTCTTCCTGAGGTCACCGCCCATCGGCACACCTTTGGTGTAGCCCAACAAGGCAAGGTCACGGCGCAGCGCGTCATCCTTGTTGAAGTCCCAGCCACCAAAGAACCGCACACGAATCCTGGAGCCGGTCGTTGCATAAGTCTCGCGCCGCTTCATTGCGTCGAAAACCGCACCGCGTGTATTGGCGCTCGCCCACACCGCCGTAATCCCCGCCGCTGAGTACTTCCACGACTTGTAGGAGATACCGAGTTCCGGGTTCTCCCGAGCGGTATGGTTCGAGCGCTCCGGATTCGGCTCATAGGCGGTAAACTTACCGAAAAAGTTGTCCTCAAATGGCGCTGTTAAACCGGTGTGAGTATCGGTGCCGCCGACCAGTCCAAATTTAAACGGATTGGTGCCGAACTCGGCGTCCAATTGCAGTCCACGCTGCAGGCCTGAACGCACATATTCCCCGGGCAGCATCGCAGGTGTTTTCTTTTCCGAGACATCCAGGTTGCCCCAGTCCCAGGTTTCGAAATCTGCGAATTCGTCTTCAGGCGACAACACAGGATGTGTTTCACCGTCGCCTTTATACTGGACGGCCTCGTATAGACGCTCAAACCTCTGGCGCATTTGGACATACTCGGCGTCGTAGGCTTGACCGTCAGCAAAGTCATCGCTCATGGCGAACATCATGCCGTTGGAGAGATTGCCGTTGTGGGGAATGGCAATAACATCGCCGCCTGTCTTCGCTTCATAATTCGCAAGCCATTTCCAGAGGTCTCGAGGATCCTTGCTGCCCATTGGCGCCGTTGTCGTGTAAGGTACGATTTGGCCTGCCCGCTCCGCACCATCGCGAAAGATGACATTGCGGTGGAGGTTGTTGCCCCCGACCAACGACGTCCATTCAAAGGCGATAAACGTCGTGAAGACTCCGGGAGCATTGAACTCCTCCGCCGCCGCGATGATGTCTTCCCACACCCGTTCGTAGGCAGGATTGCCTGGCTGGTAATTGAGCGCCGGCGATAAGTTCCCTTGCGCGAATTTACTCGTCAGCTCCAACGCAGCGCGCAGAGCTGTTTCTCCGCCAGCACGAAAGGCCTCATGGAATTTGACACCTTCCGGATCAGCCAGAATATTCGGCGCGCCACCGATGATATCGGTGATGGCGCCCATGCCATCGGAGTGATCCGTGATCATGTAGAAGTCGAAGGGGCGCGCGAGCTTCACGGGTTGACCCGTGTTCGACATCACCTGCTCGCCACGCGCGAAGCGATAGGAATCGCGTGGCATCAGCCGCGTTCCGCCACCCCCTGCATCCGCTGACAGACCAGTATGTACATGGGTATCGCCAAAGTAAACTTGTGCCGGATAAGCCCGATCGGCATAAGGCGAGTAAGGACGCCCGGCGATCTGGCCGCCGAGCCCTTCCGGGTTGATCCCGTCCTGAGCGGACGCCGTAGGGCAAAGCAACAGAAGAAAATAGAACACGATAAAAAAAGCTGCTGTCGGCATTTACGTATCTCCAATCGGAAAATTTAAACGGCCAGCACCATGTAATCAGCGACGCCACTGACCGATGTCAGTGCAAATGAGATGAGCCAGGAATGTGCTTCGGTAGAATGAGATCCGCGGCAATGAACTGCAGGGCTGAATTACAGCTCGGTTTCGATCGATCGGCAACAGACTTTGCGGTCTTGCCATTGTCGCTGGTGGGTGCGGCGGGCTGGCGGATCGCCATGCCCCGATAGCCCGCCTAGCAACACGGCAGCCAACCTCCGCAGCCTGAGGCTTCCAATAAATTCATGAAATCGACTGGTAATTCCTGCAACGAACGCCTATCTTATAGGTGTATTCAATGCTCTGCATGAGCATAAGAAGCTAACCTTGATGCCTCCACGTGCGGCGCCGAACGGTCCGATAAACGACCGCTAAGAACTGTACACCAGTTATGCTCAATTTGAGTATAAATTAGTCAGATGGACATGGCGATCGGTGACACCGGACGTCGAACATCCCCCAACACCGGCCTACCGAGTGTTGGGAA
>Ga0209013_10002861_pt1 | contig 15526 bp, 16 predicted proteins | sample Cruoilmetagenom2_FD_187291 | JGI IMG/M metagenome (GOLD analysis project Ga0209013, IMG submission 187291) | Oil polluted marine microbial communities from Coal Oil Point, Santa Barbara, California, USA - Sample 2 (SPAdes) (version 2) | ecosystem: Environmental > Aquatic > Marine > Oil seeps ... | reverse complement strand
GAAATACCTACGTTAATAGCTGGACGTACACCAGAATTAAATAAATCTCCATCTAAAAATATTTGCCCATCTGTAATTGAAATTACATTTGTTGGAATATAGGCAGATACATCTCCTGCTTGAGTTTCGATAATTGGCAATGCTGTAAGTGAGCCTCCTCCTTTTACTATTGGTTTTAAAGCATCAGGAAGGTCGTTCATATCTTTCGCAATATCATCATCAGCAATAACTTTTGCTGAACGCTCTAATAAACGTGAATGCAAATAGAATACATCTCCAGGATACGCTTCACGTCCTGGTGGACGACGTAACAATAATGATATCTCACGATAAGCAACTGCTTGTTTAGATAAATCATCATAAATAATTAATGCTGGACGACCAGTATCTCTAAAATACTCTCCAATAGACGCTCCTGCAAATGGTGCATATACTTGCATTGCAGCAGGATCTGAAGCATTTGCAGCTACTATTGTTGTATATGCTAATGCACCTCTATCTTCTAAAGTTTTAGCAATTCCTGCAACTGTTGATGCTTTTTGTCCTATAGCAACATAAATACAATATACAGGCTCGCCTGCATCATAAAATTCTTTCTGATTTAATATCGTATCAATACAAACTGTTGTTTTACCTGTTTGACGGTCGCCAATTACCAATTCACGTTGTCCACGACCCACCGGAATCATAGCATCAATAGATTTAATCCCTGTTTGTAATGGTTCTGTCACGGGTTCACGAAAAATAACACCAGGAGCTTTACGCTCTAAAGGCATTTCGTAAGTTTCACCAGATATTGGTCCTTTTCCATCAATTGGTGTTCCCAAAGTATTAACTACTCTACCAACAATACCTTCACCTACATTAATAGATGCAATACGATTAGTACGCTTAACTGTACCACCTTCTTTAATGTTTTTAGAAACTCCTAACATTACAACACCTACATTATCCTCTTCAAGGTTAAGTACGATCCCTTCAAGACCATTATCGAATTCTACTAATTCTCCGTATTGTGCATTAGATAATCCATAAACACGTGCAATACCATCTCCAATAGTTAGTACTGACCCTACCTCATCTAATGAAGCCGATGCTTCAAATCCTGCTAATTGTTGCTTTAAGATTGCTGATATTTCAGCTGGTTTTACTTCTGCCATTTTATTTGTGTTTAAATCTCATTTTTATTTGCATATTGACTGCTCTATATACATCAAAAAATTATTTTAATTTAATATGAATTCTCTTTTTAATTTATTCAACTTATTTGTAATACTTGCATTATATTGAATGTCTCCGATTCTTAAAATGAAGCCTCCAATTATGCTCTGATCAACAATATTCTTAATCTCAACATCCTTACCAGTAAGTTCTTTTGCTTTGGCTAGTGTCTTAGATTTTAAATCGCTTGTTAAAGGAATAGCGGTAGTTACCATTGCCACTTCGGTGCCTTTTAACTTATCATATAGTTGATTAACTTTTAATGCAACTTCTCCTAAAAGAGAAAGTCTTTTGTTTGTAATTAAAACATCAATTAAATTAATCGTTATTGTATTAGAGTTATTAAAAACTGCTAATAAAGCCTCTTTTTTTATTGATGATTTGATTATATGATTTTGAAGCATTATGTTTAAATCGTCACTCTTTGCAATTGCCTCAGCTATTTGCTTCATATCATTATTTACAGCCTCAGCTGTGTTTTGATCTTTAGCTAAATCTAATATTGCTTTTGCGTAACGTATTGCTGCTCTTGTCCCCGCCATTTTACAATTAGTTTAATGTAGCATCTTCTAACATGTCTTCAACTAGTTTTAGTTGCTTGTCACTGCTAGATAATTCTTCTTTAATAACTTTTTCAGCAATATTTACTGATAATTCAGCTACTTGATTTTTTAAATCGGCAATCGCTGCTTTTTTCTCACTCAATATAGCTGCCTGTGCTTGAGCTATTAATTTACTTGCTTGCGTTTGAGCTTCTTCTTTTGCATCAGTAATCATTCTGTTTTTAATATCTCTAGCTTCTTTAAGTAATGTCTCACGTTCTGCTCTAGCTTCCTTTAAAATACGCTCATTATCTGCGGTCAAGTTTTGCATTTCTAGTTTTGCCATTTCGGCAGCGTCTAACGCTTCTCTAATAGATTGTTCTCTGTCATTAACAGTACCAACAATAGGTTTCCAAGCAAATTTTTTCAAAAGAAAAAATAATACCGCAAACGAGATAAAAGTCCAAAACAACAATCCAACATCTGGAGTAACTAAATCCATTTCTTATATAATTTTAATTCAATTTTTAATACTAAAAAAGAGGTGCAACCAACCGTTGCACCAATCTTTTTTTACTTAATTAAGGATACAACCACTGCAAAAAGTGCAACTGCCTCAACGAAGGCAAGTATCACAATTGCAGATGCTTGAATTTTTCCTTGCATTTCTGGTTGACGCGCAATGGCATCCATTGCTGATCCACCAATTCTACCGATACCTATTCCGGCACCAATAGCTGCAAGTCCTGCTCCAATAGCTGCAAAAGGTCCGTAATTTACGGCTACCTGTGTTGCTGCTTCCTGTAATAATGCTAAACTCATAGTTTAAAATATTAAAAATTAATTATTAATGTTCGTGTTCATGCTCTTCTATCGCACTACCAATATATAGTGCTGATAAAAGCGTAAATATATATGCCTGAATGGCAACTACTAATACTTCAATAACACTTATAAAAACTGAAAAGAAAATGGATGCTGGTGCAATCCAAACGCTTTTAGCTATAAATATTAATGAGATTAAACTTAATACTATAATATGTCCTGCTGAAATGTTTGCAAACAAACGAATCATAAGTGAGATAGGTTTTATAAAGATGCCCATAAATTCGATTGGAGCAAGAAATATTTTCATAGGCACTGGCAGTCCTGGCATCCAGAAAATATGTTTCCAATAATCTTTATTTCCTACCAAAGTTGTAATTACAAAAGTGATAATAGCAAGTACTAAAGTAAATGCGATGTTACCACTTAAATTTGCACTAAAAGGAAAAAATGGAATAAGTCCCATTAAATTATTAATCCAGATAAAGAAAAATAAGGTTAATAAAAATGGTAAAAATCGTTTATAATGCTTCTCTCCAATATTTGGTATTGCAACTTCATCTCTAATAAACACCACCAACGGTTCTGTGAATTTTGCAATGCCTTTTGGCACTCCATTTTCTTTATATGCTCTAGCTGAAAATCCAAATATTAATACTAACAAAAATATAGAGACAAACATTGAAAATACTAGTTTAGTAATTGAAAAATCTAGCGGCTTTGTGTTTGTTGCATGATGCTCTGCATCATGACTTACGTAAGAGCCATGTTCTGCTTCAGCATTTGCATAATATATTTCTTCATGAAATTTAACAAATTTCTGTCCTTTTTTTTCAACTACAATTTCACCATTATCATCATGGTGAAATTCAGAAGACATAAAAGTCACCAATCCATTGTCAGTCCATAAAATTACTGGTAATGGAATAGAAACTGCATGACCTTTCCAATCTAAAATATGAAAATCGTGAGCATCCTTGATATGATGCATAATCATATCTGTTACATTAAATTCTTCGTTGGAAGATTTGCTTTCATCATTTTCGGAAGCATATCCAAAAAAAGATATTGATAAAAAAAGGCTTATTAAAAGTGTCTTAAAAGTATTGATTTGCATCAGTTTATTTAATTAAAAATACCTTGTCTAAAATTCGGTGCAAATATACATTCATTATATTAATTGACAAATAAAAAATAATAATGTTTAATGTTTTTGAAGAAATTTATTCAGGTTAAAAATCTCGAACGATAAAAACAAAAAATATGGTATAAAGAAGTTGATAACTTCTAATTGAGAATGTTCTGATTTCTCAAAGAACAAAGGCAATAAAAACACAATTGCTAATATCATTTTTAACAGTGTTAGTCCTAAAAATAATTGATACATTTTGTCGCTTCCTTTATTTTTTTGGTAATTTAAAACTGAAAATACTATAGCCACTAATACTGCATTAAATGTATAAATTGTCCAAATTGGAAAATAAAGATTGCCTTCGAAAAATTGACTGATAATATAAACGTGTATTCCAAAAATGATAACGGCAAATATTAAAAGCTTTAATATGAAGCTACTTGTTTCTTTGCTCATTCGAATTGTTTTTATTTGAAAAATTAGTGACTTGTTTGATTACAGAATATAATGCTATTCCAATAGATACTAACGATAAAATAATGGTAAATAGACTAAAATCATTTGGATAATTCTCATCAAGCTTGATGCCTGAATATACTCCAAGCCCAATAATGACAATCATTTGAAAACCTATGCCCGAAAATCTTGCGTAAGAGTTAAGCTGTCCTTTCGGCTTCCGTTCTTGGTCTTTGTTGCTCACCTTTATTAAGTTCTTTTATAGCTCCTTTCATACTACAAACAGCGTTAAATGTAGCTCCAGGTTCTACGGCAAGTTTACCAACCTCAACTTCACCTTCAATGTGTGCTGAGGATTTTAGAGACAATGTCCCTGATAACTTCAGTTTTCCTGAAAATTTTCCTTCAAAATCAGCATTTGCACCTTCTAAAGTACCATTTACTATTCCTGTTTTTCCTACTACTATTTTTCCAGGAGTTTTTAAAGTTCCTTGTATAGTCCCGTCGATTCTAAAAGCTCCTTTACTTGTGATGTCTCCAACAAATGTGGATCCTTGAGCTATGATGTTTTGCTGAGATGAAGTGTCTGGTGTCATTTTTCCTTTTTTATTTTCTGAAAACATGATTACTTTTAATTAGTTATTATAGGGATTTTAAATATTCTTCTAAATTTTTGTGGATTTGGATAATTTGATAGTTTGAGGATGAAATTGTAAAATGCTCTTTATCAATAGGGTGTTTATAATCTTTTAATATATCAGATAATCCTAAAGCAGCATTCATGCTTTTAAAACCATGAACAACAACAAAAATAGTGTTTTGATTATATGTGTCTTTTGAAGTACTTAAATCAATATATTTAACTTTTTTAACGCCTTCGTCTAGATTTTTAACAAACTCATCTATTTCTTCATTTGAAACATTCGTAAATTGATAAATTGTTTTAAATTTTTTGGCCTCTAAATCATCTTCAAACTCCTTTTTTGCCAATAAAGGAATTACAGATTGCATCATATCTTCGGCCTTTTTCCCTTCTGGACTATTAGGATAGTTTAAAGCAATAAAATTTATAGATTCTTTATAACTTTCATAACCATTAAGTCGCGCTTTAGAAACAGCTTTTAAAAATTCAAATTTTGGTACAATAGCCTCACCATCAAAACTTGTAATGTAAGTGTCACTTTTTGAAATTACATCTAAATACTCTTGATTTTCAAACTGCTTATATAAGTTTGTATAAATATTTTCCGGACTGCTTTCGTCCCTATCTAAAACAGTTTCTGGATTTAATAGTATGGTTGCATATCTTGAATCTTGATGATTAGAGATGATATCTTTTTTTGTTATTTCAGCTTCACCTTCCAAATTTAAAAGCTTATATGTCTTATATAAATTATATTTTGAAGGTAATATTAAACGTTCTTCCGGATTATTTTTTAACAAAGCTTGCAACTTGTCTTTCGCTAAATTATACTCCTTAAATTTATCTTTATATATCAAACCTAATTGGTAGTATGCAAAGTTTCTATCTTTTGCTAAGCTGTCTATTGCTGTTTCTTCAGTTGGAATTCTTGCTATATAAAACTGAGGGTCAAATAGTTCTTCTTCAGTCGCATTAGCTAACTCTTCGTCTATTATTGTACCAGCAGAATTTGAAGTTCTTTTATTAGACCATCTCCAATTATCTTCTAGCTGTCTTTCGCCCCAAGTTTTAATAAATTCATTCTTACCAAAAGCAACAGTTATTGGATTATAAAAATAAAATGATTCAGCTTCACTTCTCTCTGTAAATGAAGAACTGTTATTGTTTTCTTTATTTGTGACTAATCCAGATGACCGTTTTGCTATTTCCTCTTTTTCTTTTTTTTCTTCAGCCTTTTGTTTTAAATTGTTGGTGTAATTTGTAAAAAGTGTTACTCTCTCTTCCTCTGATAAATTAACAAGCGTTAAAATGCTATCGTTTCTTTGTGCGACATCTTCATAATAAATAACATCATCAAGATTGTCTCTTTTCCTTTTTATGGCTCTAAAGATTTTGCTGTTTTGTTTTAAATTTAGCATAGTGCTATCATAATATGCTCCAGCATTTTTATATTCTGAATTATCAAAACTCATATTACCTAGAGTTTGATAACTTAAAGCGTTAAGATATTTATCCTGAGAGCTTGCACGTAACGATTTGTTATAATAAGTAATCGCTAATGTATCTGAGTCATTTTCTTTGTGATACTCTGCAATTTGATGATAAATTTTATCAAGATAAGGGCGGTTTTCCCTGTCATTTTCTAAATTGGTTAACAGCTCTAAAAACTCAAGTTTATTGCCGTCTTCAAAATTAAAGTTCTTAGCTTTTTCAATATGTGCACCTATTAAATATATTCTTGGCGTTTTTCTGTTAAGTTCAATCACTTTATCAAAAGCAATATTAGCACTGTCTTTATCTCCTAATTTATTGTAAAGCTGACCTTGAATAAAACGATAGCGACCTCTCTCATCATTATTTTTAGTTACAGTTGAAGCTGTTTCTAGTTGTGTAACAGCACTATCTAGCGATTTTGTATTGATGTAGGCTTGAGCAAGCATAGACGAAGCGTCCGCCAAATCTTGAGACTTAAGCTCTTCTTGATATAATAATCGTTTTAGATTTGTAATGGCTAACTCATCGTTTTCGAGACGAATATTCGCTTTCTCTCTCCAAATTCTAGCTTGATTAATTTTATCGCTTGCTGGATATTTAAAAAGAATAAAATTAAAAGCTTCTAGTGACGGCACAAAACGTTGATCGAAATATCTTGCTTTTCCTAATAATAAGTAAGCCTCGTCTATTTGAGGATTTTTTTCTTTACCTACAATAGTCATCGAATGCTTTTGAATTGCTTTTACTGCTTTTTCTTCAGCCTTTTCGAAATTTTCGTTTTTGGTTTGTCCAGGCAATAAAATCTCTTCGGAAACTTGCATGCGCTCAATAGGTAAAATCTCCCAATAGTTATCAATAAAACTATTAGCAAGATTTTCTTTGCCTTGCTCTAAAGCATTATAACCATTAAATAGTGTGTTATATTCTGCAGTTACGGCATGGAAATTTTTACTTATAAAATTGTCTTTTTTTCGTGAACATCCCACAATAAAAATTGCAGAGAAAAATATAATGGAAATAGCTTTAGAAAATGTCTTCAAAGTTGAATCTATTTAGTAAATGAATAACTAAAATCACTACATAATAGTATGTAGAAACGTAAAAATAACTATCTTTTTCTATTTAACTACAAAATTAGCCGACTTTTAAGCTGTAAAGTGCTCTTCAAGTTCTTTTAGAGTGGCTTCGCTTGTTACTAAATCTTTAATTATTTCACCTTTTTCTAATACGACAATACGATCACTAACTTCAGTTACATGCATTAAATCATGGCTTGAAATGAGTACAGTAACGTCTCTATTTTTTGTAAGATCTTTAATTATTTGCTTTAACCTAATTTGTGTTGTTGGGTCCAAATTAGCAAAAGGTTCGTCGAGAATAATAACTTCTGGATTCCCAATAAGAGCTCCAACAATGCCAGCCTTTTTTTGATTCCCTTTGCTTAAATCTCTTAAATATTTCTTTTTACCTATAATCTCATCGTTAAAAATTTCTTCAAATTGAACTAAAAAAGCATCTATATCTGCTTTGTTTTGACCTCTCAAATCGCCGACAAAATAGAAATATTCTTCAGCGGTTAAATACCCAATTAAAAAACTTTCATCAATAAACGACCCTGTAAAAGACTTCCAATCTTCGCTTAAATTTACTTGTATATTGTTAGTTGCTATTTTGCCTGTAGTCGGTTTAATTAAGTCTAATAATAAATTAAAAAACGTTGTTTTTCCTGCACCATTATTCCCTACTAGCCCAAAGCTTTGCCCTCTTGGGATCTCTAAATTTTCTAAATTTAAAACAGTTACTCCTCCGTATTTTTTATTAAGACCTTTAGTTTGTATCATAATTTTTATATTAGTTATCTTGGCTGAACGCTTCAATCATTTTATATTTTGAAGCAACATATTTTTTTGTAATTATTTTCATTATTTTTTGGTGAAATACTACTCCTATTAGTCCTAATCCAATAAGCACACCTATGGCTGTTTCAAAATTCAAAAAATAATTGATAGCTCCAAAAAATAACATTGGTATTAACATTAAAGGAATTCCTATAAGCCATTGTACAGCACCTGTTCCTTGAAAATTGAAAGCAGCACGTTCATCCAAATTTATTTTTTTTCTATTAAATGATCCTCCATACATTATTACATGTGTATTAACTCCAATATTATAAATTGCTGCTGCAAAATGTGTTATTAAAACTTTCCATCCAAAATAAATATATGGAATTCCTAAAACAAATAAAAGAATTACACTTATCGCCATAAGTGTAAATTTTGACTTTAAGTATTGCTCGTATTTAAAATTTTGACTCATCAATAATTTGTAATAACTACTATCCCATGCGGGAATAAATTGTCCAAAATTGATTAAAAATGTACCCGTAGAAAAAATTCCTATTAAGGCATACAAAAACACAACATCTCTATACATTGGCTGCGGATAGAAAAATAAGCCATATAATAAACCAATTATTAAAATAAAGAATGTTGATTTTGCTCTTTTATTACGCATCATCAATTTTAAATCCAACTGCATAAAAGGAGCAATATCGCCAAATCGTTTTGTCCATGATAAATCTGTAGTTTTAGCTTCCTTGGTTTTAGTTTGGACCGAACCATCTGTATATAATTCATTTTTTAAAATCTTAAAATTATAAATATACAATACGATTAAAATCAAAATTGGAATACCTATAAGTATTGGGTTGTTTGCAATGCCTATAACTCCCTTCGATATCAAATTTGAAAATGAAATAATGTTGAAATAGTTGAGTGCAAATAATATCCCTGTACCTGCAATTAAAGGTAAAAACGATAATTCGGTTTTTGCCGTTAGGCTTTCTATAATGAAGTTTAAAAAATTATTGATTAATGTAATTATAATTAATGTCAATGCCCAAAATATTGTTGTTGCTGGGTCGTATCCTTCTTTGAAAATTAAAACTATTCCAAATGGAATTATTGCAAACAATGGTAAAAAATTGAAAAACGAAACTGCTGATTTTCCTAAAACATAATTTACAATTTGGCTTCTTTTAATTGGTAAAGTTAACAATGGCTTTACAGTCATTACTGGTAACTTTTGAAGAAAAAATCGTATCATTAAATCTCCCAAAACCCAATAAAATAAAAATCCTGATACAACTACAAAAGGATCTTGATCAGGAAATATTTTGTGAATTATTTTAAATAAGAAAAAACCTAAAAATAAAAATATGGACATAAAATAAAGCCCTAAAAAACCCATAAATATTTTTAATCCAATACTTCTTTGCCAATAAGGTGAGCGAAAATATTGTTTCCACTCGAGGCTTAAAAAACGTTTTATCATGATCTTTGGTTAATGTTTAATTCATTAGTGAATAATATAACGAATTTGTTACACTCAAATTTAAGATTTACAATCTTACTTCATTATTTTTGCTGAAATTAATTTACTATGTCTCAATTTCATACGCTTACTATAAAGAATATTAATAAGGAAACCGATAGTTGTGTAACTGTTAGTTTTGAAATTCCTCCTGCGCTAAAGGGCGCATTTACCTTTAAGGCAGGGCAGTATATCACGCTTAAAACTGACATTAATGAAAAAGAAATCCGCAGAGATTATTCACTTTGCAATTCTCCAAGTAGTGATGAATTTAAAGTGGCTATAAAAGAAGTTGAAGGCGGAACATTTTCAAAATATGCAAATACTGTTTTAAAAATAGGCGATGTTTTAGAGGTTGCCATTCCAAACGGAAGGTTTGTTTTTGAACCGAATAATTTAAGTTCAAGAACCATTGCTGCTTTTGCTGCAGGAAGTGGTATTACACCAATTATGAGTATTGCTAAAACAATTTTAGAGAATGAACCGCAAAGTAATTTTATTTTGGTTTATGGGAATAAAACACCTAAAGACACTATTTTTTATAATGAGATACAAGCGCTTCAAACTAAATATCAAAACCGATTTGATGTTCAATTTGTGTTTAGTCAAACTGATGAAGATATTGCTTTGTTTGGTCGCATTGAAAAGAGTACTGTAAACTACATTGTAAAAAACAAATATAAAGACACAACTATAGATGCCTTCTATTTGTGTGGTCCCGAAGAAATGATTACAACTGTTTCAGATGTTTTAAAAGAAAACAATGTTAATGAAACCAAAATTTATTTTGAGCTTTTTACTGTTTCAAAACCTCTAGAAACTGAAACTAAATATACTGCTAATGGGAATACAAAAATTACTGTGGTGGTTGATGATGAAGAAACGGCGTTTACAATGTCTCAGAATAAGACCATTTTAGAAGCTGCTCTAGAGAATGAAATTGACGCTCCTTACTCATGTCAAGGAGGTATTTGTAGTAGCTGTATTGCTAGAATTACTGAGGGTAAAGCTACAATGCGTCAAAATAATATTCTAACTGATAGCGAGTTGGCTGAAGGCTTAATTTTAACTTGCCAAGCACAACCCACAACTCCAACAATTGTTATAGATTACGATGATGTTTAAATAATAAATTTTATTTTATCTATTATGCTTTTAGGAGAAATGCTTCGAGAGGCTTCTCTATAATTTTCTGGATATTTATTGCCATATATTGAAGTTGGGATTTTCGAATATTTACTTCTATCTGCTAATAACATATAATCTGAAGGTTGATTGAAAGGTGCAAAACCAGCAAAAGGATGTGTTACACCCCAAATGGTTATTACTTTTTTACCTAACATCGCAGCTAAATGAGAATTCCCTGAATCCATAGACAACATTATATCTAGCTTTGAAATAACATCTAGTTCTTCATCCAATGATAATTTCCCAGCTAAATTGATAGTGTTATCAAACTCAATTTCAAAGCTATTCAATAAATCAATCTCATGTTGTCCTCCTCCAAATAAAAGGACTTTATGTTTTTCTGAAAGTTTTGCCACGACCTCTTTCATCAAGTCTAAAGGGTACATTTTAGATTCGTGAGCAGCAAAAGGCGCAATTCCAATCCATTTTAATGTGTCATTGCCAATGATAGCTAAGGTCTTATCGTTTAAAATAGATTGATCTGAAAATGATGGATTACTTAAATCTAGTTTATATCCAAGTTTTTCAAAAACATCTGCGTAACGCTGATGTGTTGTTTTAAGTTGTATAAATTTTTCTCCAGTAGTTAAAGCTTTTTTTTCTGCTCTCCCTTTATCAATTTGAATACATTTTACTCCGAATAAAAAGAATTTTAAAATCTTACTTCTCAACACATTGTGTAAATCTGCAATAGCATCAATGTTAAATTTTTTAAGTTCTTGTGATAGTTTATATAACCCAAAAACACCTTTGTGCGTTCCTTTTACATCAGCAGCAAACACATATACATTTGGTAAATCTCTAAAAAAAGGGGTGAAAAATGCTCGTGTTAGTACAGTTAGTTTTACATCTGGATATTGTTGTGAAAACGCTCTTAAAACAGGAACAGCCATCGCAACGTCTCCCATAGCAGACAAACGAATAACAAGGATATGTTTTGGTGGTTTGGGCATTTCGCTTTTAGGATGAGATTCCTGCCTTTGCCGGAATAGCAAATTATTACTTTTGTCCTCTTAATACAGGGTTCAACTCATCGTCATTGTACATTTTCATTTGCTTATAAACTTTCATGTACTTATCTCCATTTGCAATGTCTTTTAATAAAGTGTCGATAGCTGTACTCAAATCTACACGCTGCTCTAATAAAACATTTAATTTTTTCTGGCAAGTGTTTCTATGTTCTTCAGAAGCTTCAGTACGTGTAGCTTCTTCATTCATATGATAGACTTTTAATGCTAAAATAGATAACCTGTCAACTCCCCAAGCTGGGCTTTCTGTATTAATTGTTGCATTAGATTTTACTTCAACATTTTTGTTTTCAGTTAAAAAATAACTGTCAATATATTCAACCATATCTGTCCGGTCTTGGTTTGAGGAATCAATTTGCCTTTTCAATGTTAATGCAGCAACTGGATCGATTTGTGGATCGCGAATAATATCTTCATAATGCCATTGCACTGTGTCTATCCAGCATTTTCTATACAGCAAGAATTCTAATAAATGTGTCTGCTCATTATAGACATTATTAAATGGCTGATCGACCGTATTAATAGTATGGTATTTGTCTATTACTTCTTTAAAAATAGCATTTGCTTTACTTGTAAACATATATCAATAATTTAAAGTGCAAATATACTTCTATTTTAATTAACTTTACCTTTCAAATAGTAGTTTAGACCATTATGCAAATACACAACTTATCAAATAAAAATTCGATTTTAAATACTTTTATTTCAGAAATTAGAGATGTTGTTATTCAAAAAGACAGCATGCGTTTTAGAAGAAATATTGAACGTATTGGAGAAATTTTAGCTTACGAAATGAGTAAGTCTCTTTCTTTTAAACCTTCAACAATAGAAACTCCTTTAGGACAATGTGCAATTAATTTATTTGAAAACGACATTGTGCTATGTTCTATTTTAAGAGCTGGAGTACCTTTGCACCAAGGGCTTCTTAACTATTTTGACGATGCCGAAAACGCTTTTATTTCGGCTTATAGGCATCATAGGGATGATCCCGAAAGTTTTGAAATTGTAGTCGAATATTTAGCCTGTCCAAGTTTAGAAAATAAAACATTAATCTTAGCAGACCCAATGTTGGCAACTGGACAATCCTTAATCGCAACTTATGAAGCATTAAAGCCTTTTGGAATTCCTAAAGAAATTCATCTTGTTAATGTAATTGGCGCACAAAAAGGTGTTGATTTTATAGATGGCTATTTCCCTGAAAACACACATCTTTGGATAGCAACCGTAGATAAAGAATTAAACGATAAAGATTACATTGTTCCTGGATTAGGTGATGCTGGTGATTTAGCTTTTGGCGAAAAACTACAGCGCTAAATAAGAAATTGGGGTTAAAATTAATATCCAAATAAATAATTCGGCAAACCACTGCTCCTTAATAGATTCAATATAGTTTGCTATAATTACAGATAATGGTGCAAACATAAAAATGAATTCACTTCCATTTTTATTAGGCGCAATTAAAACAATCACAACACTTATTAAAAGTGTTACTATAATTAGTATGTGAGAGGGCCTGTATCTTTTTATTTTCTCTTTTAAGTTTTTAATATAGAAAAATAAAGCCCATAGACCTAACGATAATAAAATTGTTATTCCAATAATTAAATTAAGAACATTGTATTTTGTAAAATCAAAACTAATAGTGTCAAAATAACTCCATAAATCAGTAAATTCATGATTTTTAATAATTGAATAACTTGTAATAATTATTACAATTGTAAGGATGCCAACAAAAGGTATAATCCAATTTTTAAAATTATTTATGGAATAAAAGAAAAGTGCGGCTATAATAAGAATGAAAAATAAAATTGCCCAAAAGTAAAATAAAGATGCAATGCCAATCCAAAAGGCTGCATCGAATAACTTTTTTTTAACACTTATACTAGAACGTAAGCTAATAATTCGTCTTATTGCAAGTAAAATAAAAAGATTAGCTATTAATATGTTATCTGTTTGAAATGTAATTGGCATTACAATTAAAAACAAACTGAAGAGTAAAATCTTATAACTATTTCTTTTAGTTAAATGATTTTTGTTCACTAAAAAATCGAGTGCAAAAATCGAAATTAAAACTACAATATATAACCCTAGCTGCTTTAAAATTAAAACAAGACCAATGCTACCTTGCAAGTTATTGATTCTAGTAACTAAAAAAACTGCCAACGTTAAAAAAATAACAATAACTAAATGAATTGGTTTAGAAGTACTAAAAAATCTTGTTATCATTTAAAGAGTTTGATTCTATTTTCTTTGGTGGTTAATAATGCTAAATTAATATCAAAGGTAAATTACTAATGATTTTTTATTTTTTTTAAATTTAAAATAATGTAATTTTGTCCTGTAAATATAATATTTATACAATGAAAGACTTTTTTTACGCTATACAAGATTTATTTGTCGATATCCTTTTTGCTCCTTTTGATGCTTTAAGAGCATTAGAATTAGACAATTGGTGGGTATCAAATATCGTGTCTTGGATTTTAACTATTATTGGGCTTGTAGCTTTTGTTTATTGGATGCTGCAATTAAAAAAGGCTGATGATAACAATGAAGAAGACAAAAGCATTACGTCACATTCTTATCTATAAATCGAAACCAATATCTTTACGGTAATACATCTTTTCAAAATATAGTTTTTCTATACTTCGATACGATTTTTTTAATGCCTCTTGGTGTGTGTCACCAAACGAAGTAATTGCCATTACGCGTCCTCCAGAAGTAACAATGCTACCATTATCTAATTTTGCTCCAGCGTGAAAGACTAAAGAATCTTTAATTGTTTCTATACCTGTAATTTCTTTTCCCTTTTGATATGTTTCAGGATAACCTCCAGATACTAACATTACAGTTGCTGCGGTTTGGTCATCTATTTCAATCTCAATTTTGTTTAATCGTTCTTCTGAAATTGCTTTAAAAATTTCAACCAAATCATTTTTTAAATGCGGTAATACAACTTCAGTTTCTGGGTCTCCCATTCTCACATTATATTCGATAACTTTTGGGTCTTCACCAACTTTTATCAGCCCAATAAACACAAAACCTTTGTAAGATAAATTATCCTTTTGAAGCCCTTTAATAGTTGGTTTTACTATGTGCTCTTCAATCTTATGCATCAAAGATTCATCTACAAAAGGCACAGGCGAAACGGCTCCCATACCACCAGTATTTAACCCTGTATCACCTTTACCAATTCGTTTATAATCTTTGGCGGTTGGTAATATTTTATAATGTTTGCCGTCGGTAAGCACAAAACAACTTAATTCAATACCGTCAAGAAATTCTTCAATAACAACTTTGGCACTTGCTTCTCCAAATTTTGCATCAACTAGCATTAGCTTTAATTCAGCTTTGGCTTCATTTAAATCATTAATAATTAAAACACCTTTTCCAGCTGCAAGACCATCGGCTTTAAGTACATAAGGCGGATTTAGCGTTTCAAGAAATGTATAGCCTTTTTCTACATTATGTTTAGTGAAACTTTTATAAGCTGCTGTTGGAATTTGGTGTCGACACATAAACTCTTTAGCAAATTCTTTACTGCCTTCTAACTGGGCTGCTGCCTTTTTCGGACCAATAACTGCGATATGTTTTAATTCTGAATCGTTTAAAAAGAAATCATGAATAC
>Ga0209013_10002860_pt1 | contig 15531 bp, 13 predicted proteins | sample Cruoilmetagenom2_FD_187291 | JGI IMG/M metagenome (GOLD analysis project Ga0209013, IMG submission 187291) | Oil polluted marine microbial communities from Coal Oil Point, Santa Barbara, California, USA - Sample 2 (SPAdes) (version 2) | ecosystem: Environmental > Aquatic > Marine > Oil seeps ... | reverse complement strand
ATATTATCAGCTTTATAGTTTAAATTTTTTCCTATGGCAATAATCTTTTCGTCTTCGGTATAAACATCAGCTATATAACTTTCGGAGGCGGTAACAACTCTTCCATTTTTTATTAATATTGACATAATTTAATGAACTAATGATTTAAATTTTCTTAAAACTACAAATTATTTGGTTTATTTTATTCTTAATTAATTTATTTCTTAATTCTTTGTCAGTTTATTTTGAGACATTGAACTAACAATAATACCAACGATGAATGCTAAAATAAATGAAGGACCAAGTTCTCCTAACTTATCAAAATAAGGCCCTATACCGTCCAAAGAAGCCAATCCAAATTTAAAAAAGGGAATGGACAAAAACCCAGTGATCATAGAAACAATCGCTCCTTTTTCTGTGAATTTATTCCAAAATAGAGATAAAATAATTGTAGGGCAAAAAGTTGCTGCAATACCCGACCAACCAAAAATAATAAACCAAAAGATGGTTCGCTCCGGAGAGGTAATTGCCACTATCATTGCAATGATAAGAGCGAAAATAGCAAGAACCAGGGTTATTAATTTAGAGATTTTTGCAAGCTCTTTTTCCGATTTGTCGGGTTTGAAAATTTGCTGGTAGAAATCTCTTGAAATCGCACTTGATGCAACCACCAAAAGCGAATCTATGGTTGACATTATTGCCGAAAGTACTGCTGCAATATATAAACCAATTAATGTTAATGGCATAATCCTCTCTACCAAGAGCGGTAAGATATTTTGAGCTCCGTTTCCTAATATTTCTTCGGGATTTTCACCAAAGGAGGTTAAAAGATATCTTCCGTAAATACCTATTAATACAGCACATGAATCGGTTATCAAAGTAAAAATGATCGCTACCCATCGCCCTTTTTTTATTTCTGAAACATCTTTAATCGACATAAATCGAATGAACAATTGAGGAGAACCCATAAAGCCTAATCCGATAAAGAGAAATCCTAAAATAGTAAATAAGTTGAGTAAATTAAACCCACCATCACCCCAAATATTTAAAAAGGAAGGATCTAGTTTTATTAATTCCTGAGAGATACTTACTTCATAACTGATGGTAAAATATGCCACTAAAGGCAAAATAAGTAAACCGATGAGCATGATAGAACCTTGAAACAGATCAGACCATGCCACAGCAACAAATCCACCTGTAAATATATAAGCCAGAACAATAAAGAAACCTACAATGGCTCCGGTAAAATAATTCCATCCTAAGAATGATTCAAATGCCGTACCTGTAGCATCGATTTGAGCACTCACATATATGATCACAAATAAAGAAAGTGCTGTTGCTGCTACAATTCTAAGTGTATGAGTTGTTGATTTAAAGCGGCTGACCAAATAATCAGGAATAGTTATAGAATTGTATTTATCAGTTAACAGTTTAAACTTTTCTGCCATAAAGAACCACGAAATACCAACTCCTACCACTTCACCAAGTACTACCCAAAAAGCTGAGATACCAACCATAGCACCAAGCCCAGTAAGTCCGAGAAGTAACCAGGCAGATTCTCCAGTAGCTCTGGCAGAAAATGCAACTACCCAGAAACCTAATTTTTTTCCTCCTACATAATAATCCTTTGTGGTTTTAATTCGTTTGGATGCAAAATATCCTATTAAAAAAAGAATGATAAAATAAAGAAATAATATGGTGTATTTTGTTGTCAAAAAATTTAGTTTACCTATTAAATTTATGCTAAGAATAATTAATCAATATATAATTTATCTGTTTAACACAGATCTGTGATCATCTTTTTTATCTGTGTCATCTGCGTTCTAATCTGGGTAAATTTCTTTTTTTCATCAACAAATAATATATCAATGATGGTATTATAGATTCTGTGAACCAAAAGAGAGAATATATAAATATCAAAATTCAATATACAAATTCCAAATAATACTCAATATCTAATATAAAATTTTTAATTATTTAGATTTTTCAACTATGGCAGAAAATATTTTTTTAAGCTCCATGGATTCCTGTATTAAATTTTCAGTGACATTCTTATCGATTAGTTGATTAGTTTCATTAATTAATCTGATCCAATAATTACTTTCCTTAGCTTCTTTTCTACATATTTTTATTCTATATCTAAAGTCCCTTTTACTTAGAGCTTCATTGGCTTCAATATAATTTGAGCCAACAGAACCCGATGAACGAATAACTTGTTTTGCATCTTCATTATTTCCAATAGTTTTTTTTAAAGTTTTAACGAATAATCTCACATTTTTTGAAAACTGAAAAGTTCTTTCTTCCAGATCATATGGTTTTTTCATTGATTTTCGGATCATTGATTATTATTTGTTCCCGATAATTATCGGGAATTGATTATTGAAATTTGTATTTTCTTTATAGCGTATTAAAATTATAAAGATTAGCCTTTTCTATTCATCAAGAAATAATATATCAATGATGAAATAATAAACCCCGTAAACCAGGAGAGGGAATACAAAAAATTTAAAACAGGCACCCAATAACCTATTAAAGCTATAAAAATCCCAATGAACAGGGCTAGTATAGCAGCATTATTAAAACCGTTATTATAGGAATAAACACCATTTTCTTTGTATAACTGTGCAAGATGCACCTGCTTTTTTCTTATCAAAAAATAATCAGTGACCAAGATACCTAAAACCGGACCTAATAAACCACTTACAAAGATCAAGAATCCTGAAATTTCATTTAATAACCACCAGGGTGCAATTATGATTCCAATGATTCCTGTTACAAGACCTCCGGTTCTAAAATTGATCTTTTTTGGTATCAAATTTGAGAAAGCATTGGCCGGAGCAATAACATTAGCAGCAATATTGGTGCTTAAAGTTGCAATAAGCATAAATATCTGTGCTATGACCACCACCACAGGGTTTTGAAATTTGGCGATAAGTGAAACAGGATCCCAGGGAGCATCTTCTGCAATTAGTATATCATTAAAATTAATGACAGCTGCACAAGTAACAAAAATCCCAACAAAGGAATACAGCATCATGGTTCCCGGTAAACCAATAAATTGACCTGCAACTTGATCTTTTTGAGTAGAGGCATATCTGGTAATATCTGCTATACTTATTGACATGGTTGCCCAAAATCCAACCATAGCGGTTAGCCAGAGCAGATACCTCCAAAGTTTTGAATTCGTATTCTTTTCCGACCCGTTGATCAAAGAAGCTGTTATTATGCTTGATTCATGGGTAAAACCGGGTGAAACATGACGAAATTGTACCTGAATAGATTTATCTCCAGTATTTATTTCTTCAACAGAAGCAAATTCAGAAATATCAAAGGACTCATCAGAGATTAATTTCCAATCACCTTGCAAATCAGAAACCGATACCCTGTATTCGTTCGCTTTAAGCTTACCTTTTTTATCTTTTAATGGATCAAGATTTAAAAAAAGGGTATTATCTTTTTCATGAAGTATTGCAGCCGTTTTGCCTAATTGTTTACTTTGATCTAAAACAATGCTAAATCCATCCGCTTTAGCGTAACCCCACCAGATCAAGGCCAAACCCATAAGGACAAGTATAGGTGCCGAATAGGTTTCTAACCATTTGATACTTTCGGTCCCTTTCCAGATAAAGTAAATGTTGATCAACCAAAAAATAGCAAAACCTATAAATTTACCAAGACTTAAACCCAGTTCACTTTGGTGGCCTGTTATTGCATTAAAGATGGCATAAATAGCCAAACCACCAATCCATGTTTGAACACCGAACCAACCGCATGCAATGATCCCCCTTGCCACAGAAGCGATATGGATTCCTTTAATTCCAAATGCTGCACGGCCAATAACAGGAAAGGGTATGCCATATTTAACACCTGCATGACCGTTTAATATCATGGGTATCGTAATGATCAAATTAGCGAGTCCGATAATGATAAGGGCTTCAACCCAATTCAAACCGGTTTTTATCATGTAAGAGGCCAATAAATAAGTTGGAATACAAACTGCCATGCCCACCCAAATAGCAGCTAGATTCCACTTGTTCCAGGTTCTCTTTGAAGGTGGGACAGGAGCCAGATCTTCACTATACAATGGTGACTGTGATACATCTTCATGTAATTCTATGATGTCTTTTTTGTCAGGCATTTTTTTATTTACGGTTTATTTATCCGAATTGTCAATTTTCTTCTTTATTCTGGCTGGATTTCCTACGGCAATAACATCATCGGGAATATTTTTTGTAACAACTGCCCCTGCTCCAATTATCGCACCATTACCAATAGTAACACCAGGACAAATAATAGCTCCGCCGCCAATCCAAACATCATTACCAATGCTTACAGGTTTTGCAAATTCAAGCCACGAATTTCTCGTTTTGGCATCTATAGGATGTGTTGCAGTATATATCTGCACATTAGGACCAAACATAACATTATTGCCTATTTTGACTTCCATAACGTCTAAAATACAGCAATTAAAATTCATAAAAACATTTTTCCCGGTTTTGATATTATAACCGTAGTCACAATAAAACGGAGGCTCGATCCACAAACCTTTATTTGCATTTGTTAAAAGTTCATAAAATAATATTTTCCTTTCTTTTTTTTGATCATCATTTAAACTATTGATCTTTTGAAAAAGGATTCGGGCTTTGTGCCTTTCTTCAACAAGTGTTCGGTCATTGGGATTATATAATTGACCGGATAGCATTTTATTTTTTTCATTCATTATTTATTCTAGTCCGTTTTTATTTGGTACTCTTATAAGTCTGATTTTTTAAGATTTATTTTCAGATAAATCAGTGATTAACTAATCAAACTGTGTTAATTGTGTTCCATTTTCAGTTTAATAACAATATTCATCGGCAATTGCAATTGCTTGAGAAATGATTTCTAAACCTTCATCTATTTCTTCCTTACTAACATTTAGAGGAGGTGCTATAAATATCCAGTTCCATCGTACAAAAGTGAACATACCTAATTCTCTGATCTTGGCTGCCATTTTGTTGGTGACTTCCATTTCGTTTGCTGAAGCATTCCAAGGTGTTATTGGTTCTTTGGTCTCTCTGTTTTTTACCAATTCGATACAGCCCAATAATCCTGTATTTCTAAAATCACCAATAGAAGGATGCCTGCTCTTTAACTTTTCAACTTCTGCCTCCAAATATTTTCCTGTTTCAGAAGCCTGTTCAACTAAATTCTCCTCTTCAATGATCCTTAAATTCTCCAATGCAGCCGCGCATAATACCGGGTGTGCAGAATAAGTTAATCCAATGGTCATTGGTACATCATTAAAATAATTCGCAATTTTATCAGTAACCACTGTTGCACCAAGGGGAAGATAACCAGAGGTCAAACCTTTGGCTAAACACATAATGTCGGGGGTAACTTCATGATGATCAATGCCAAACATTTTTCCTGTCCTTCCAAAACCGCTCATTACTTCATCATCAATTAACAAAATACCATACCTGTCACAAATTTCACGTACATGTTTAAGATACATCGGTGGATATTTTATGCATCCAGAAGAACCTGATTCGCCTTCAAAAAGAATAGCAGCAATACTTTGCGGATTCTCAAATTTAATAACTCGTTCGAGATGTGCCAAAGCAAGCTCACTACATTGCTCAACGCTTGTAGAATTCCAGGGGCAACGATACGCATAAGGATTTTCAACATGAATTACATTTGGCATAGCCTGATCATCTACAGGAAATTTTCTAGGGTCACCACCGGCACTTATTGCTCCGTATGTGGCTCCGTGATATGATCTGTAATGTGTAATTATTTTATGCCTTCCGGTATAAATTCTTGCCAGTTTAATGGCATTTTCAATAGCTTCTGCTCCTCCAAGTGTAAAGAAGGATTTAGTTAAATTTCCGGGCGTAATCTCGGCAATCTTTTTACCAAGCTTACCACGAACATCTGTAGCCATACCGGGAAATACATAGCTTACCTCTTCCATTTGTTTCGCAATAGCATCTGTAATGCGCTGGTCACCATGACCAATGTTAACATTCATCAATTGAGAAGAGAAGTCTAAGTATTTTTTACCTTCTCTATCGTAAATATAGCACCCTTTTGCATGTGAAGCATTTATTGGGTTTAACCCACCTTGTTTGGCCCAGGAAAAGAGGGTGTAATCGAGGTTGTTTTTTATGATTTGTTGACTCATACTTCGTTGTTTGATGTTTGATGACCGAAGTCAGATGATTAATTAATCTTTTTTCTAAACGCAATCATCATATTCATTAAATGATATGATTCATCGTAATATTTATCAAATTCTTGTTCAGATAAATAATTTCTTCTTTTAGCTTTATGTAAACATGTAACTACTTCTGCTAAAGAACGAATACTATAACCGATAAATTTTTTATATTCAGGATTGGATTGACCTATGGATCCTTCAGAAATGTTCAAAGCAATTGAATCTACAGCTCTCAATATTTGAGAAGATAAGTTATACATTTCTTTATTCGGGAATCTATTTGATAATTGATCAATATCCTCTCCGAAATCCATTGCTTTCTGCCAAATAATCAAATTTTCAAACTTAAATCTAGATTCTTTCATTTTATTAATTAATAATATTGACATTTATCTTCTGGCATCAAACATCCGGCTTAAATCTTAACTCATCCAATTTGTTTGTGCTTCAGGATTCCATTTGGTTGTTGTCTTTTTGTTTTGGGTCCAGAATTCAATAGAACTTCGCCCTGTTATATCACCAACGCCAAACTTGGATTCATTCCAGCCTCCGAATGAAAAAGGTTCACGAGGTACGGGAACACCAATGTTAACACCAATCATTCCAGCACTTGCCCTTTCCATAACTTGTTTCGCCAATCCACCACTTTGCGTAAATACAGCAGCGGCATTCCCATAATCAGATCCATTTTCAATTTCTATGGCTTCATCCAGATCTTTAGCTCTTATGATGGATATTACCGGACCGAAAATTTCTTCTCTGGCTACCGACATATCTATTTTAACGTGGTCAATAATTGTAGGTCCAACATAAAACCCTCCTTCTTTTCCCGGAACGGTTGTGTTTCTTCCATCCACTAAAATTTTAGCACCATCAGCCTCCGCTTCAGCGATATAACCTTCAATACGTTGTTTCGCTTCAGCACTAATAACAGAACCTAAATTTTCTCCCGGAATAATTTTCTTTGCTTCATCTACCATTCTGTCAATAATATGTTCAACTTTATCCACACCCACCATAACAGATGCAGCCATGCAGCGTTGACCTGCACAACCAGACATGGAAGCAACTACATTGGAAGCCGTCATTTCAGGATTTGCATCCGGCAAGACCAATAAATGATTTTTTGCACCACCTAATGCCACGCATCTTTTTAGCGTTGAAGTAGCACGTTTATAAACTATTTTGGCAACTTTGGTTGAACCAACAAACGAAACAGCTTTGATATCGGGATGATCACAGATGGCCTCAACAACTTCTTTTCCTCCATTTACTATGTTGAAAACACCATCCGGAAGCCCTGCCTCTTTTAATAGTTCAGCTAGCCGCATTGTGCTTAACGGTACTATTTCTGAGGGTTTCATAACCATAGTATTTCCAAGCACCAATGCATTTGGAATCGTCCAGTTTGGTACCATATTAGGAAAGTTGAAAGGCGCAATGGAAGCAACTACTCCCAGTGGTCTTCTTTCAATTCTACATTCAACGCCTCTGCTTACTTCTTGAATTTCATTTACAACAATTTGAGGTAAAGAAACAGCAAACTCACATAGTTCCATGCTTTTTTCAACTTCTGCTTTAGCTTCCCCATAGGTTTTTCCACTTTCCAACTGTACCAATTGAGTAAGCTCCTCCATATTTTTTTCAAGCAGGGTTCGGTAATTGAAAAAAACCTGTACCCGATCTTTCAATGTTTTGGAAGACCATTCTTTGAAAGCAAGACCAGCAGCTTTTACCGCCATATCTACATCATCATAGGTTGAGAGGGGAAGCGTAGAAATTATACTTCCGTCACGCGGACTAATAACATCCATGATTTTATGACCATTTTTTGTAAATTTTCCATCTATAAAATTTTGTACTTCCCGTTGTTTTGATATTGTTTCCATAGGTATTGAATTAAAATTTAAAAAACTTTGTGACCCGTAAAAATAGAGTCTATCAAATATATAAAATTAAACCTGATTTATTTGGTGTTGGAAAATTGTTGGGTAAAAAAAACAAGAAGAGGGTTTTCATCTCATTAATTCATCAAAATCCTTTTAAATCAATCTTAAGGGAAAAAAGATATACCTTTGCGAATCTTATGGAAATTGGAAAAACTAATAAACTAAAAGTAAGTAAAGAAACTAATCAGGCTTATACCCTTGTTGATGAAAACAACAATGAGGTTGAATTAGATAAAAACCCCGAAATTGATAAATTGGATATTGGTGATGAGATCGACGTTTTTGTTTATAAAGAAGATGATACTCATACTATAGCTACTACCATTAAACCATATGCTCAATACGAAGAATTTGCTTTTTTAAAAGTAACCAGTGTTAATAAATTTGGTGCTTTTATAGATTGGGGAATGCCAAATGAATTAATGGTGCCTTTTTCTGAACAAGCAGGTAATTTGGAAGAAGAGAACTGGTATTTGTTCTTTATTTTAAAGGATGAAGAAACAGGACGATTAATTGGTTCTCGTAAAGTAAACGATTTTGTGTTCTTTGATGATATTGATGTAAAACAGGGTGATGAAGTTGATCTCCTATTGTATAATTTGACCGATCTGGGAATAAATGTGATCGTAAATAATATGTTTAAAGGATTGATCTTCAGATCTGATATCCATAAAAATATTCATCCCGGGGATAAGATCAAAGGCTATGTTAAACAAGTGAGAGAGGATGGGAAAATTGATATTTCACTGGAACCTATAGGTTATAAAAAGAGTATTGATAAAAATTCAGAAGTTATTTTAAAGGCAATAAAGGAAACTGATGGTTTTTTGAAATTAACCGATAAAAGCAGCCCGGAAGATATAAAACAAGTGATAGGTTTAAGTAAAAAAGCTTTTAAAAAGGCTTTGGGGAATTTATATAAACTAAAAATTGTAGCAATAGATAAAGAAGGGATTAAATTGCTTTGATCAACTATAATTTTTTACAATCAAATAGAAGGTTTTTTGGTTTTATATCCATGGGTGTATTTTCCTTTTAAAATTGTATTTTATATCAGGAATTATGATCGTTTATTTTAAACGTTAAACCAATAAATTTCATTCAATACTTACATACATTTTAATTTACTATAGTTGATCTATTAGATGTGTAGATGGCTGATGTCTTGTTTTATTTTTAGGATTATATTATTAAAAAAACTAATTTTATCTATAATTTTATAAATATCATGATACTTATTAATATAATCATTGGATTAATTGTCATAGGAGTAACCGTAACTATTCAAGGATATGGAACTCATTTTTGGTTCCTTCATATTGATAAACATTATAAACCTTTATCTGTTTCTAAATTCAATAAAAAGAGTACACAACTTATAATTTTTACATCATTCATTCTTCTTTTATTACATTTTATTGAATCTGGTATATGGGCCATTACTTTTTATATACTTCCGGGTGTCACAGAATTGGAGACTATGGAAGAAGCCATTTACTTTTCGTTAGTTACATTTACAACATTAGGTTATGGGGATATAACGATTAGTTCTGCCAACAGAATATTAGCAGGTTTTGAAGCTATAAATGGTATATTACTCATTGGATGGTCAACCGCATATATGTTTACGGTAGTACAGTACATTTATAGGCGAACTTATGACGATCAAAATAATAGCACAATGGAAAAGAAATAATTAAATACGTTTATGGACGAGAATAAAAAGGCAAATACAGAAAATAAAATTCCAGAAGTGGAAAAAACAGAAGAAGCTGTAGCAATAAAAAATAATGATAAAAAAGTGGAGCAACCAGAAGATAAAAGTCCTATTAAAAAAATTACCAGTATCGTATTATTGATCACTGTACTTTTTTTTATATGGTATGTTCTTTCTGACAGATTTACTCCATATACCGATCAGGCCAGAATTAAAGGATTAATTACACCTGTCACGGCACAAGTTTCAGGTTATATCACAAAAATTAATATAAAACTAAACAGTAAAGTAAATGCCGGTGATACACTCTTTCAGTTAGATAAATATCCTTATGAAATTGCCGTAGCCAAAGCTGAGGCAGATATCGACAATACTATGCAATCGGTAGCTGCTACTACTTCATCGGTAAAAGCTTCTGCCGGGAAATTAGGTGTTGCAAAGGCACAGTTAGATAGAGCAGAGCGCAATTGGATTAGAGTTCAAAAAGTAATGCATGAAAATGAAGGCGCTTTATCAGAAGCAGACAAAGATCAATCTGAAACTGCATATTTTCAGGCAGTGGAACAAGTTGCTTCTGCTGAGGCAAGTTTAGAAAGAGATAAACAAAGACTGGGTGATTCTGGACCGGACAATCCTAAAATTAGAGTCGCAATTCAGGCATTGGAAAAGGCCCAGTTAAATTTGGCTTTTTCAACTATTATTGCACCCACCAACGGCGTTATTGAAAGCTTTGATATTGATTTGGGTTATTATGCCTCTATAGGACAACCGCTGACTACTTTAATTTCAAAGAGTGATGTTTGGATCCAGGCTAATATGAAAGAGAATAACCTGTCGCGAATGAAGCTTGATGATGAGGTAGAATTTTTATTTGATATTGCCCCTGGAAAAATTTATAAAGGTACCATTCGAAGTATGGGATATGGTGTTGCTACCGATCAAACCAATAAAGGAGGTTTGCCTGATATTACGAGTAAGTCAGGTTGGTTGCAAGACCCACAACGTTTTCCGGTCATAATAAATATTGAGGATGGTCACGAATTGAAAGATATCATTCGTTTAGGTGGGCAGGTTGATGTTGTGGTGTTTACTGGCGATAGTTTTATTTTAAATACAATTGCGAAATTCAGAATTCGCTTAATGTCCTGGTTATCTTATGTCAGATAATACAATGAACATAGCAGCCGTTAAAACCAGTTGGAAAGCATCGATACCGGTATTGAGATATGCAATTGGTGCAACCTTTATTATGGCTGTTACTTCTTTGTGGAATTATGATCTTTCCTATTTAACGGCGGTTTTATCATTAATTTATATAGCACCGGGAGCAAAGCCTCTAACTGTTAAACAGGGGGTCATTTTTATAATTATTTTATCTATAATTACGAGTATCGCCTTATTATTTAGCGAGTATTTTTTAGATTATCCGTTGGTTTTCATGTCTCTTTTACTATTGTCATTACTGTGGTTTTATTATACCGATAAATTACCGGCTATGATAAAAGTATTTGCATTGATAAGTATTGTTGTATTGCCCCTAGTCTCTATTGATTCAACAGCAATAGGAAGTTATGTAGCTGTAAATTTAATTATCAATGCCCTGATGGCAATTGTATTGACTCAGATTATTTTTTTGGTTTTTCCCTGGTCTAAGGTCGATGAGAACTACGTTAATGCACAAGCTCCTGTGGTTAAAAAATCAGAAAAAGAATGTTTTAAATATGCTGTAAACATAGTTATTATTTTAACTCCTGTTCTATTGTTGTTCTTTATGTTCAAACTTGCATCCAGTACACTTATATTAATTTTTATCGCCATTTTATCTATGAGTCCGGCTTTGGCAAACCCTAAAGTTGGACAAGTTTTGATTTTTGCAAATATACTGGGTGGTATTTTTTCGATTTTTGTATATTTTCTATTAACTATAGTTCCAAATTTTACTTTTATGATCTTGTTGGTTTTTTTAGCAGGTTTAATATTTGGGAAACGTATATTTTCAAAACATAAATTAGGACCCGTATTTAAAAGTGGGTTTTCAACCTTTTTACTGGTATTAGGATCTGTGATGTCATCAGATACGGAAGCAAGTAGTGAGGTTTGGACACGTGTAATACAGGTTTCGATTGCTGTAATATATGTGGTTGTTGCCTTTAGAATATTGGACTATCTGGAAAAACAAAAAAATCCGCTATGAATATTGTTATAAATAATAAAAAGCGCCTTTTGTTTTTGATTGGTATAAGCATTATATCAGCAATTGTGCTATCATGTAAAATTGGAGAAGAATATGCAAGAGAACCACAATCTATTCCTTCAACTTATCGCGAGGAATTCTCCAAAGATTCAAGCATAGCAAATTTGCCTTGGTGGAAACTATTTAAGGACCCTGTCTTGGTTAGTTTAATTGATACAGCTTTGGTAAATAATAAAAATTTAAAGATTGCAATTGCCAGAATAGAGGAATCACAAGCATTTTTAGATATTTCTAAGGCTGATTTTTACCCAAGTATCAATTATGGCACATATGGCTCAACTTCATATAACTCATCAAGTTCTGATTTTACTAATTCAATTACTCCGATTGTCAATGTTTCTTATAAAGTCGATCTTTGGGGTAAAATTAGAACCCTTAATGACATTGCCTTACAGGATTATCTGGCAACAGAAGATGCTTATAAAGCATTGACGATTAGTATAATTTCAGCCACTGCCAATGCGTATATTTCTTTAAGAGATATAGATAATAGATTAAATATAGCTGAAAAAACAGCTAAAAATTTTGAAGAAAATCTGGATGTAATGCAGGCTAGATTCAATGCAGGATTTATAAGTGAAGTTGATCTGACCCAGGCAAAGATACAACTAAGCCAAGCGAATACTGCTATTGAAGTTTTTTCACGTTCCAGAAGACAAATTGAAAATGCAATAAGTGTTCTTTTAGGATCTCCACCTATGGATATTTCAAGAGGATTGCTTTTGGAAGAACAAATTTCACTCCCTGAAATCCCGGTAGGTTTTCCCTCTGAACTATTAGATAGAAGACCCGATATTATCGAAGCGGAAAGAAAATTACACGCGCAAACCCTGAGAATTGGTGTGGCAGAGACCTTAAAATATCCATCTCTTACTCTAAGTGCAAATATGGGAGCAGAATTGATAAACCCTTCCTTATTTTTTGCGGATATAGCTGCCCAATTATTAGGACCGATCTATAATGGAAAAAGAATTGAAAGACGTATTGATGTTGAAATAGCAAGAACAAAACAAATGCTCAATAATTATCAAAATACATTTATCATTGGTTTACAGGAAGTTGAGGATGCTATGATTGCTGTAGAAACTTACCAAAGAGAGTACTACTTAAGGAATGAACAGATGGAAATGGCTAAAACAGCGGCACATTTGTCGTGGGTTAGATATGATGGTGGATTGACAAGTTATTTGGAAGTACTCAACCTGCAAACATCACTTTTTAATGCCGAATTAAAAGCCTCGGAAGCTTTAAAATTACAATTAACCTCTATTATAAATCTATATGATGCCTTAGGTGGCGGTTGGCAAATCGATATTGATGAAAGTAAAAATATAAACTAATTTAATTATAAGAATATGGAAAATTCAACTACCAAAAGAAATCCAATGGATCTGTATATCAGAATTATTGCTTTTTCGATCTTACTCTTTGCAAGTTTTTTAATTGTTAAGCCATTCTTAATGATACTCATCTGGTCAGCCCTGGTTGCAGTGGCATTATATCCTTATTATGAAAAGGTGATTAGATTATTTAAGGGTAAAAAGAAAGGACTTGTTACAAGCCTTTTTATCATTATTTTATTGGCTATTATTGTTGTCCCTACCATCAACCTTACTACATCTGTTGTTAATTCAGCGGTTGAATTTAATGAAGGTTTCGAGGAAGGTACTCTCCGGGTTCCACCTCCTGCTGAATCCGTAAAAGATTGGCCAGTAATTGGTGAGAAAACATATAATTTATGGTCTCAGGCCTCTACTAATATTGAAGAGTTTATAATAAAATATAAAGATGAAGTTGGTGGGGTATTGAATACTATCTTTGGTAGTTTAACAAGTCTTATGGGTACCGTTTTTCTAGCTTTATTTTCATTGATCTTTGCAGGTGTATTTATGTTAGGGGCAGAGGGAGGTTACAAATCCAGTGTGTTATTTGCTAATCGTTTGATGGAAGGTAAAGGTGTTGAATTGATCAATATGACCACCAGTACCATTAGAAGCGTTGTAAAAGGAATATTGGTTGTATCTATAATTCAGGCTGCTTTAGCCTATGTTGGTTTTTTAGTTATTGGTTTACCAGGAGCCGCCATTTTTGCTCTTTTGGTGTTAATGCTGGCAATTATGCAACTTCCTCCTGTTCTTGCCATGATTCCGGCTATTGCCATTGTATTTTCTACTTCAGAAACTACACCCGCGATCATTTTTATGATCTATTGTATAATAGTTGGGATGTCAGATAGTGCGATGAAACCATTCTTTTTAGGGAAAGGTTTACAAACACCAATGATCGTCATCTTGATTGGAGCTTTAGGAGGTATGATATCCATGGGGATGCTGGGATTATTTATTGGTCCTGTTATCTTAGCCATAGCGTTTCAATTATATAATACATGGGTTGCTGAGGTTGAAGTTCCTAAGGAGATCATAACTGCAGAAGTCAAAGGAGAAACGACAAAAGAATAACAGAGGTCAAAAAATTGGGGTGAACGAAAATCCATAGGTTTTCCTATGTTTTTTTGTTTGTCTCTTTGATAGGAAGTCAACGTATGACTCTTAGCATAAAGGTTTTACTCCTTCACAGACTTATTTAACTAATTCTGTCATATTTTCTGCAACCCATTTGGCTAAGAGCATTATAGTTTCATAAGGATTTACTTTTACAGAAGTTGGAAACAAGGAAGCATCACAAACATAAATTGAATTTGTCCCATAAACCTTTCCATAAATATTACATACAGATGTAGAATCATTAATACCCATTCTAGCCCCACCTTGAGGGTGAGCACTGGACAAAGGTGTTCTATATAAATTCAAATATTTTTCAGAAATATATCGATCTAATTCATTAACATCATCTTTCCATAATGGTTTTTTTTTACTTGCCGGTAATAAGACCTTTATGCATCCGGCAGCAAAAAATATTTTAGTTGCTTCTTTCAAGGCCTTTACAAGTGCATTTTTGGATCGTTTACTCAAAGTATAATCAACAATCGTTTTCCCGTTTTTATCAATGTTTATTCTGTTGTGATATTCTGCTTTATCATGAGCTAAGATCAAAATAGACATCATTTTATCATAATTTTTCATGATCTCCTGATGCATTTCACCATATCCGGGATTATTTTTTGCTGTTACTCCAGGAAAATAAAAAGAGGTCAGGAAAGTGAAAATCATTGCCAGAAAACATATAATTCCCAAAAGCGATGTAAAATACCACATGGACTTTTTGTTAGCATATAACCGTGTGTGCAGATATGTAGAAAAGACTGCCCACATCATGAGAGAACTGCAGATTTTCGGATCCCACCACCAGTTTGGCCCCCATGCCTTAAGAGCCCAGGGATATCCCAGCAACATACCCAAGGTGAGCATGAAAAAACCGAGCTTTGCATACTCATGGCCAATCTTTTCAATCAAGAGGTCCCTTTTGA
>Ga0209013_10002859_pt1 | contig 15531 bp, 10 predicted proteins | sample Cruoilmetagenom2_FD_187291 | JGI IMG/M metagenome (GOLD analysis project Ga0209013, IMG submission 187291) | Oil polluted marine microbial communities from Coal Oil Point, Santa Barbara, California, USA - Sample 2 (SPAdes) (version 2) | ecosystem: Environmental > Aquatic > Marine > Oil seeps ... | reverse complement strand
CACAGGGCAATCTGTAATTTTGCCCAACCTTTGTCGGTAATAAATAAACGTAAAGGAATAATCGTTAAACCGACATTTTGAACTTCTTTGCGCAATTTTTTTAATTCTTGTTTGGTCAACAACAATTTACGTTCACTTTTTATATTATGATTGTAAAAGCTGCCATGACTGTATTGTTCAATAAACATATTGATAACAAAAAGCTCACCTTTTTCATTGAATTCACAGAAACTTTCCGTAATTCTTGCTTTGCTATCACGTATGGATTTTATTTCTGTACCAGATAATTGTATACCTGCAACGTACTTATCTAAGATCTCATACTCAAAGCGAGCTTTTTTGTTTTGAATATTGATATTTTTTTGCATGAAGCAAAACTAATTAAAATTAGGGCAAAAGAGAAAAGTAAAAAGTAAAAAATTAAGATATACTTAGTTGGCTGATAAAAATAATGAAAAATATCTGACTGACGGGTCTTATGGTTCTGTAAGGAAGATCAATTAATTCCTTTCCAATCAATTTTTACATAGCCAAAATTTGAAATACTTTTAGAATCATCGTTAAATTTGGTGCTGGATTTTACTTCATACATGACTACCAAATTGTTAAGCAATTCAGTTTTAAGAGTTGAAGATGATTTAGTTGCAATTTTCGCATTATAATCCACTGTTCTATATAAAGGTACATTTTCTAAAACAATAGTTTCACCGTAATTTGCTCCAACCATTGTTATTGTTGCTTCAATATTATCCGCATTAATATTGAAAATATGAGACCCTATATCATTAAAAATTAAAGTACCAGAAATTTCCTTTACGTCGGTTGATGTGCATGAAGTAATGGTTGCCAGAGATAACAACACAAAACAAGTTAAAAAAATCTTTTTCATAGCCCCCTTTTTTTTTATAGCAATTATTATTGTGTAAGTATAACGCTAGTACATAGGGTTTTATTTTACAAATAGGTGTTTAATTTTTATCTTGATCATTATCTATGAATAATATTCTTTATCAATAACAATTAGTGTAGTAAATTCTATTATAATATTCATATTTACCCTTAATAGAAATGCAATCCAAAGAAATAATTTGAGAATCCATTATTTTCAATAATATTAATAATTAGGCGTTGTTATGCTGAATTTCTACTTGCATTGATATTACCAAACAAGGATCGAGTTATGATTTTTTCATAAATTTCCAATTCACTTTTATTCGGTTCTTCCTGTGAATTTATTTCCTGTACCTTTTTTAAAGCATATTGCTGAATGGTAAGCAAAGGCAAAACTATGGATTCCCTAACTTCGATCGAAGCCTTACCTACAGGATAGTTTTGCATTAATTCTGTCAGGTTTGCAAGTTTTAAGACTAATCGTTTGGCCCTTAGAAATTCATTAAATATGAGTGACCAAAATTCACCAAATTCTTTATCCTTTTCCATATACCTGGTCAGCTCAAAAAATGATTTTTTCATTGACATCATACTATTATCGATCAAACTTTTAAAGAATTTAGAGTTGTTATAAAAACTAATAACTTTATCAAATTCACCGATGTCCTCATATTTTTGAAGTGCTGCTCCCAAGCCATAAAAACCAGGAACGTTTTGTTTTAGTTGACTCCATGATCCTACAAAAGGAATGGCTCTTAAATCACCAAAATCAAGTTTATTAGAGCTTTTTCTTTTTGAAGGACGACTGCCAATATTGGTTTTTGAATAATATTTTAAGGTGCTCATTTGTTCCAAATACGGTAAAAATTTAGAATGATTCTTAAAATCACTATAGGCCTGATAACTTAATTCAGCCAAATCATTCATAATGGTCTTTTGTTCTTCAGTCAATTTATTTTTTGCACTATCATAAAATTCGTTGGTTACACCAGAACTTATTAATTGTTCCAAATTGTATTGTGACGAATCAATCGTACCAAAATTTGAACTAATAGTTTGTCCTTGTACGGTCAATTGTATTTCCTTATTTTCAATGGTAGGGCCTAAGGACGCATAAAATTGATGAGTTTTTCCGCCTCCTCTAGCCGGTGGGCCACCACGGCCATCGAAAAATATCACTTTGATATTATATTTTCTAGAAATCTCTGTGAGCATTTCTTTTGCTTTATAAATTGACCAGTTAGCCATCAAATAACCACCATCTTTTGTTCCATCTGAAAAACCTAACATAACGGTTTGTTTATTATTTCGATCTTTAAGATGTTGCATATAGGCTGTATTAGAGTAAAGCTGTTCCATGATTTGGTGTGCATTTATCAAATCATCTACAGTTTCAAATAATGGAACAATGTCAACTGTCAATTTCTTTTGAAAAGCCGTCAGTTTGAGCATTGCAAACACCTCCATAACATTCAGAGCACTTTGATTATTACTTATAATATACCTGTTTGCACCTTTTTCACCATTATTTTTTTGTATTGTTTTTATGGCGTACATAGACCCTAAGGTTTTAACAATCAAGTCGTCATTGAAATCTTCAGTATTAATTTTTCCTTTGATGATGGAAAGAATATTTAATTGTTCCTTTTCTGAAAGGTCATCATAATTTTTAGGAATTATGGAAGAATCTTCCTTTTTTAAGTGTTGAACAATTTGTTGGAATACTTGATGATGAATTCTACTGTCCTGGCGAATATCCAAAGTTGCAAAATAGAATTCAAAAATTTTAGCCTTATGTATCAGGTCCTTAAGTTCGGTTAAATAAAGTGATTGATAATTTTGAACAAGCAAACTTTCAATTTTCAACAATTCCAATATGAAATCGTCAAAAGATATGATTGATCTATTTGGGTTTATAAAGCTTTGGTAAAGTTTTTGTTCCAAATCAATAACAATATTTGCCACTTTTTTAAAAGTTAATTTTCTTCTTAGTTTCCTTAGATCCCGATAATAGTTTCTCAATATGGCCTGACGCAATCTTACTGCAACCTTGATAGTAATTTCTGTTGTAACAAATGGATTTCCATCTCTGTCTCCTCCCGGCCAAAATCCAAGGTTAACAAATTCATTGTCAACACTTTTATTTTCATAAATATTGCTTTCAATATAATTGTAGATGCTACTTGCCGAACGATAAAATACGTTTTCTAAATACCATATTAAATTAACGGCCTCGTCCAAAGGAGTTGGTTTTTCATCTTTTAAAAATGGAGTAACTCCTAATTGAGCCAATAATTTTTTTATGTTAATTAGGTCATTATCTTCAATAGCTTTGGTTAGATCTGTTATTATTCCTAATACCGATCCGGGGTAGAACTGAGTTGGGTGGGCTGTTAACACAATTCTAACCTTAAAATCTTCCAGATAATTTTGTAAGGCCTCCTTCTTATTTTGGGCAAAGGCCTCTTCTTTTGCATTTCTAAGAGTACCTTTTCCATCCATATTATTGATTATTGGAAAAGCCGCATCTTCAACCGCATCAAATAGCACAACTTGCCGTTCAATGTATTGGATGAATTTAAACAATAGATCTAATTTTTCTTTGTTTGTTGGATCATCTTGATATTTTTGGAAAAAATAATCAATAATTTCAACCGGGGTCTTTCCATTTATAAACCCATTTTCACAGACCTTATTCAGTAATGGCATTAAAACACCTGTATTACTAATATTATCAAAAGGTAAAGTGATAAAAATACTGTTATAGATTTGATATTTGCTTAAAATATGCTGATCAAATCTTTTTGACTTAGGTTGTGTACTCATTGCATTAATAAATTTTGGCTTACAAAAATAAAAAGATAACATTTATTAGACTATTTCTTTGAAAGTTTTATGAATATCTTATAAATTGTTTTAATTATTATTTAATTTCAATTATAAATATAAAAAAACTGCTAAAAATTAATTTAGCAGTTGTCATCTAAACTATAATTGAAACAAAAGGAGCAAATTTGTCCCCTTTCTATTATTAATATCTTATTTAATTTCTATCAAACGAGCAGGTTTTGGTTTTGCCTCTTCACGTTTTGGAATATTAATGATCAATTCTCCGTTAATGTATTTAGCGGTAACTTTTTCATTGTCAACTGTATTTTTTGGCAAATTAAAACTTCGCTTAAATGATTGATAACTATACTCCTTATGGGTATAATTGTTTTGTTCAACTTCTTTTTCTGAATTTTTCTCTGAAGATATAGTCAAAATGTCCTTTTCCAGATCAATAATAAAATCTTTTTTATCCATACCGGGAACGGCAACAGAAACTACAAAATCATCAACAGTTTCATTTACATTGACCGCTGGTATATTTGAATTTGTATCTGAAAAATTTAGCAAATTCATATCTTTTAATAATTCATTAAATACATTTGGAATTATAGGAGTATTGTGGTTTGTCTTTACTAACATATCTATTTGTTTTTGGGTTATTTTTATTGTTCATATACCTTATTCCAAAAAGAGTGCCAAGGAGTATTATTGACAACATTGCAGTTTTAACACTTTAATTAATGTCATATTGTCTGCTGATAGTCAGATATATACTATTTTTGACATAAAAAAAGGAAGCATGATGTAAATGCTCCCTTTAAAATGTTTTTAAGCTTTCAATTATTTGTTTCTAAATACCAGTTCATCATTAAAAGCATCGAGTAAAATATTACTGTTAGCCGTTATTTTTCCTGCTAATATTTCTTTCGATAATTTATTTAAAACTTCACGCTGAATAACTCTTTTAATAGGCCTTGCTCCAAATTGTGGATCATATCCTTTTTTTGACATACTGGCTATTGCTTCATCTGTTGATGAAAATTCGATATTCTTTTCTTTTAACATTTTTGAAAGAGCATTAATTTGCAATTTCACAATTTGAGTTACCTCATCCTTATTTAGCGGGGTAAACATTATGATTTCATCAATTCTATTTAAAAACTCTGGTCTAATCGTTTTTTTCAATAAGGATAAGACTTCTTTTTTGGTGTTTTCAATGACAATATCCCTGTTATTCATATCCATATTTTCAAAATTTCCTTGAATAATATGTGCACCCATATTTGAAGTCATAATAATTATAGAATTTCTAAAATCAGCTACTCTTCCCTTATTATCAGTTAGCCTTCCTTCATCTAATACCTGTAATAAAATATTGAAAGTATCGGGATGAGCTTTTTCTATTTCATCCAATAGGATTACTGAATAAGGTTTTCTCCTTACGGCTTCCGTTAATTGACCTCCTTCCTCGTAACCAATATAACCGGGAGGTGCCCCAATTAATCTGCTTACTGCATGACGTTCTTGATATTCGCTCATATCAATTCTTGTCATTGCCGTTTCATCATCAAATAAATAATCAGCCAATGCTTTTGCCAGTTCTGTTTTACCAACTCCTGTAGTTCCTAAAAATAAAAATGACCCAATTGGTTTTTTACTGTCTTGCAAACCAGCTCGTGAACGACGTACGGCATCAGAAACTGCTCTAATAGCCTCATCCTGACCAACCACTCGTTTGTGCAATTCTTCTTCCAATTGTAAAAGTTTTACCTGATCGCTCTGCAGCATTTTTTGTACAGGTATGCCTGTCCATTTAGCCACAACTTCGGCAATGTCTTCACTGGTAACTTCTTCCTTTATTAATGAGTTTTCTTGATTTTTTTCTAATTCTTCTTGCAATTGTTCTAATTTTTCTTCTTCATCTTTAATCTTTCCATATCTAATTTCAGCAACCAAACCGTAATTACCTTCTCTTTCGGCACGTTCTGCATCTAATTTGTGTTTTTCTATATTTTCTTTAGCAGATTGAACTTTGTCAACAATCTCTTTTTCGCTAGTCCATTTTGCATTTATTTCATTGCGTTTCTCCTTCATATTGGCTAATTCTTCATGTAAGCCTTTTAATTTTTTTGTATCATTTTCTCGTTTAATAGCCTCCAATTCGATTTCCAACTGCATAATTTTACGATCCAGAACATCCAGTTCTTCAGGTTTTGAATTGATCTCCATGCGTAATTTTGCTGCCGCTTCATCCATTAGATCAATAGCTTTGTCCGGTAAAAAACGGTCTGAAATATAACGTTGGGATAACTCAACAGCAGCGATAATTGCGCTATCTTTAATTCGTACTTTGTGATGAGTCTCATATTTATCTTTGATACCTCGTAAAATTGAAATTGCACTTTCGGTATCTGGTTCATCCACTATAACCTTTTGGAATCTTCGTTCTAAAGCTTTATCCTTTTCAAAATATTTTTGATATTCGTCCAGAGTTGTAGCACCGATTGCACGTAATTCACCACGAGCCAGGGCCGGTTTTAAAATATTGGCGGCATCCATGGCTCCCTGACCACCTCCGGCTCCCACAAGTGTATGAATTTCGTCAATAAAAAGTACAACCTCTCCATCAGAGGAAATCACCTCTTTTATAACCGATTTTAACCTTTCCTCAAATTCACCTTTGTATTTTGCTCCGGCAATTAAGGCTCCCATATCTAAGGAGTAGACAACTTTATTCTGCAAATTTTCAGGTACATCTCCTTTAACTATTCTATGTGCTAATCCCTCTGCTATTGCTGTTTTACCCGTTCCTGGTTCCCCAATTAAGATAGGGTTATTTTTAGTTCTACGGGATAGAATTTGTAGTATCCTTCTTATTTCTTCATCACGACCAATAACAGGATCCAGTTTACCGTCATTGGCAAGTTGGTTTAAATTTTTTGCATATTTATTTAAAGAATTATAAGTGTCTTCAGCACTTTGTGAGGTCACTTTACTTCCTTTACGTAACTCTTGTATGGCATTGCTCAGATCTTTTTCGTTGATACCATTGTCTTTTAGAAGCTGGGTTGTAGCCCCTTTAGAATTTAATATAGCCAAAATCATATGTTCTAATGAAATGTATTCATCTTTCATTTTTTTAGCAATATTGCTGGCATCTATCAACATTGTATTGGCAGTTTTTGAAAGCATCAACTCACCACCTTCAACTTTTGGAAAACTTTGGATGATATTTTCTAAGGTTTGCTTGAATATTTCAATGTTTACTCCTAACTTATTCAAAATAAAAGGAATAACATTTTCATCAACTTCAAAAATACCTTTTAAAATATGTGCATTTTCAATTTGTTGATGACTAAAGCCTTGTGCAATCTGCTGAGCTTGTTGCACTGCCTCTTGTGATTTTATAGTGAAATTATTGAAATTCATTTTTCTTAAATTTAAATTCATTAAATGAATGTCAAAATGTATTCCAATACAAATATTTAAATAAAAAATGTCAAAATGTCTGAGAAATAGAGTTTTAAATGACTTTTTGGCCGTATTGAATCAATGATCAATATATAGATTCATAATTCTTAAATTTAATTATGACAGTAAATAGCCAATATTTAAAAATATTATGTTTAATTTTTTGTATATTAGACTCAATTATAACATTTTCAAATGTTTGTATAAATATTTTTTTCAATTATACTAAGTTGATATGTCTTTCAAATATATATATGTTTATTCATCCTTAAGCAGAAATACGATAAGGCTTTTAAATTTCTCAAAATATAAACGTATTCCCTTAATTTAAATTTAATTATTATGAGTGATATTACATTAACTCAAAAATTCCAGCATCATCTTCTTGAATCTATTGTGAATTATATCGGTAAGAATCCAGTAAAAAATCTTAAACAGGTTTTATGGTCCATTAAAAAATTAGGCCTATTTAAAGATATGAGGGGGGAAGTGGAAGGAGTCTCCAATGCTCTTTCACAACCAGATGGTCCATGGGTAAAATTTCTTAACTCGTTAAAAGAAGAACTAAATGAAAACGTTTATGAAATGCTTCTTAAGAATTTATTATTAAAGGGTAGTTTGATTTCCAGATCAAAGAAGGAGTATTTTCGTAAAACTTTAGAAATGCAGGTTCCATGGGCGGTATTAATGGACCCAACAACAGCATGTAATTTAAACTGTATTGGCTGTTGGGCTGCAGAATATAGTAAAGGTGATTCGTTATCTTTTGAACTTATGGATCGTATTATTAGAGAAGGAAAAGAAATCGGCACCTATGTGTACATTTTTTCAGGTGGAGAACCATTGGTTCGTAAAAAGGATATTATAAAATTGTGTGAAACACATGATGATTGTTATTTTCTGGCTTTTACTAATGGTACACTTGTAGACGATAAATTTGCAAAAGAAATTAATCGGATTGGGAATTTTACTTTAGCTTTCAGTATTGAAGGGTTTGAAAAAGAAAATGATGCTCGTCGGGGTAAAGGGGTTTATAATAAGGTAATTAATGCCATGAAGATTATGAAAAAGCATGGTAACCTTTTCGGATATTCAACCGTATATCACAGGAACAATACAGAAGTTATCGGATCTTATGAATTTGTTGATTTTATGGAGGAGATGGGATGCCGTTTTGGATGGAACTTTACTTATATGCCTGTAGGAACAAACTCACCAAAAGAATTGATAGTCACTCCTGATCAACGTAAATTCATGTTTCATAAGATCAGAGAAATACGAAGCTCAAGAGCTATGTTTTTGATGGATTTCTGGAATGACGGTGAATTTACAGGTGGTTGTATAGCAGGTGGTCGTAATTATTTTCATTTGAATTCAAGTGGCGATGCTGAACCTTGTGCGTTTATGCATTATTCTAATATGAATATTAAGGGTCACAGCCTAAAGGAAGTATTAAAACAACCTTTATTTGAAGAATACAGAAAAGCTCAGCCTTTTAATCATAATCATTTGAGACCATGCCCTTGTTTTGATAATCCAGAAAAACTGAGGATGATGGTAAACAATACCAAAGCGAAATCAACTCAGCTAAATGATAATGAAAGTGTTGAAAATTATACTGGAAAGTGTGAAGTACAAGCTGCTAACTGGGCACCTGTGGCTGATCAATTATGGAAATGGGATCACGAAACAAAGGTCGATCATAAAGCAGAAGCTGATAAAATGTGGGAAATGATTAAAAATATTCCTAAAGTTGAAATAGGTATTGATCCAGAAACCAAAAAGGAAGAAGACAGGAAAAGTAGGATTAAAATTAGAAAGAACATAGCTGGATCTAAAAAAGTTGAGGCTACAGAAGTTTAAACTAAAGTAATCTTGTATAACAAAAATGTGATTTCTTAAAATATAATGTTGTATTCATAACTGTTTCAAAAATGATTAAAAGACTAGCGTTTTTTTTCTTGTTATTAATTATCCTCGTTTATCCGAACAAGGTATTTGCATCATATGAATTTTCAAAAGGTTGTGAATCAGCTTTATTGGAAATTTTGAATCTTAACCTTAAAAAAGCAAGTGAAATTTTAGATCAGGAAAGAAAAAGAACTCCAGATAATTATTTTATTGATTACCTTGAGAATTATAGAGACATAGTAGAACTTTTGGTTATCGAGGACAAGAAAAGTTACGATGATTTTCTTAAAAGGTTTTACAATCGCTTAGATAAGATGGAAGAGGGAAAAACAGAAACACCTTATTATCGAGCAGTAAGGGCTGAAATGATGGCTCAAACGGGATTAACCAATGTAATGAATGGAGATGAAATTGCTGGATTTATGAAAATATTCAAAGCCAACAAATTACTAAAGAAGAACTTTGATGAATTTCCAGATTTTTATTTGAACAAGAAATTATACGGTGTTTTTAATGTTGCATTTGATAATATTCCTCTTTCAGTAAAATGGGCTACTAGTTTGCTTGGACTTGTTGGAGATACGGATGATGGTTTTACTTATCTCAATACTTATAAAAAAGAAGTACAAGGTAGACTCGGTGTGTATTCAGAGAGTTTGATTTACCAGATATTTGCCTTTAGTATTGTTTCTGACTACCAGAGTGCATATGAAATGTTAAAAAGAGATTATGCCCCTTATATTAGCACCACACTTGGAACATACCTTTATGCCGTAGTACTTTATAGAATAAGCAAAAATGAAGAGTCATTGAAGCTCTTATATTCATTAAATATTGATGATATGGATATTGAATTCAATCCAATTATTCAGTTAATTGCTCGTGAAAAACTGAACCGACTTGATTCTGATGCGGATGTGTATTGGCTAAGGTATTTGAATAACTCTAAAAGTAAAAATCTAAAAAAGGAAGCCTGTAATAAATTAAGTTATTTTTACCTTATCAATAATAATGAAGAGAAGTTCTTTTACTATCGAAACATGATAAGTACCTATGATAAGGCCATTATGCGTGAAGACCGCGAAGCAGACGTAGATATTAACAGGCCCCTTCCGATCAATGTTGATATACTAAAAGCTCAATTTCTTGTTGCTGGAAGCTATTTCGAAAGAGCTAATTTGATTCTTGAAGAATTTAATCCTCATGAGGCTACAAACCTTTCAAATAGAATACAGTATTACCTTCTAAAAGGAATAATTTTAAGTAAAACAGGAGAGTATGATAAAGCCTTGCTTATGTTTAACCAAGCTATTGATCAAGGTAAAAAGATATCTGAATCCTATGCAGCTGAAGCAGCGTTTATGGCTGGAACACTTGCATATGACAATGGTTACTACGATGAAGCATATGATTATTATAAATTATGCCAGTCTATTGATTGTGATGATAACATTTATCGTGAAATAATTCTCAAAAATGTAAAAAAACAACTAAAAAAACTTAAGCAATTGAATTTGCGTAATTGAAATTTTTAAAACTAATTTATATTCAGGTTATAAATGTATAAGATTAATGATGATGACCGCAACCTCCTTTGTTATGAGAAACAGGTGCAAAAGCTTCTAATGTACCTTTGATCAATTTATCAATAGCAATCTCAGGATCTTTTTCTTTAATGATATAGGCTGTAACATTTTGATTGGCCAATTTATTCACACCGCCGTGGCCAATACTTCCGGTGAGTAAAATATCAACATCAAAAAGCAAATTTTTTGGATTGTCACTTTTATCCTCATGAAAAGTAAATTTTAAGATCTCATTATCTTGTAACTCTAAAACTTTTTTATCTATAATTTTGTCATTATCAAGGGTATAAACTAAATAATTTCGGCATTCACCAGCATGTTTAGTTACTGTTTTTTTATTTTGGGAAGTTATGGCTACAACTGTTTTCATAATTATTTATTTAATACAAAATAAAGAAAATATCAAAAATAAAATTGTAATAAAGGTTACTTGCAATAGGATTAGTAATGGTATATGAATTACTTGACAAAAAACTTTACACTTTAAAAAACTAAAGCCCGTAAATATTAATTACAGGCTTTTTTTGGTATTTTAAAAAAATCTTAAATATCTAAACTATTCAACAGTTCCTTTAAACTTGGATCAGATGGTCGGGGAGCATTTGCATCAAAAATATTCCCTTCTTTATCTATTAATATAAATCTAGGAATTCCCTTAATGTTGTATCCTGTAACAAAATCAGAACTCCAATCTTTGTCTGCTAAAATTTGAATGCCTTGTAAATTTTCATCACTGATCATTTTTAACCATTTTTCTCTGTGTTCCATTTTGTCAATGGATAAGCTAACAATGGCAAGTTCTTTATTTTTAAATTCGTCATCCAATTCTTTTAAGAATGGAATTTCACGCTTACAAGGTCCACACCATGTAGCCCATACATCCACATATACATATTTTCCTTTTAGATCATCCAAAGAAATTATTTCACCTTTTGTGTTGGGATAATTGAATTTAGGTGAAGGTGTTCCTTTTTTTACTGCAGCATAATTAGCATGTTCCTGTTCATAATTAAAAGTGTAGAAGTCAATAAGTTTAATATTAGCTTCTTGCTCCATTTTAAATACCTCAGGATCCAAATCTTTTGCATTAGTTAATAATTTGTTTAATTTTTGAGTTACCTCTGTCACTCGAGCGTCAAATTCAGATTTATCCAATTCAAAGAAAGTGTTGTATTTGTCCAATTGCTCATCTTTAATAAACTGCAATTTTTCGGTTAGATAATTATTGGTACTAGATCCTTCCCCCTCAAAACTAATTGAATTAGGGAAATCTTTGGTGTCAAAATCCAATACAAGATCGTAGCCATTTTTTAAATAAATAAATGATTGTATGGATCCATCGTTAAACCCATGGAAACCATCAACTATCTTTAGCGTATCTTTAAAGGTGCCATCTTCATTGACTTTTATCTCTTTTTTGAAACTTTTGCCCATTATAGTGAGCATTTCATTGTTGGCGTTGGCTATTTTCCCTTCCAGACTAACATAATCTTTGGGTGCTTCTTTCTTGCATGAAAAGAAGACAGTTGCTACCAACAGTAATAATAATTTTTTCATATTCATTTTTATTTTTAAAATCGTACAAATTTATAATTTTCATTTCAATAAATTTTAACTCAAGTGTTAAACATAGATTAAAATTAAAAAATTTAATGCTCAGACGAAAAAAAGCCATTTTTCTTACTGAAAAATGGCTTTATAAAATATATTTTAAACTAATTTTATATTCCTAATTCCTCAAAAGTTTCTGTTAATTTTTTAGAAGATGGGCGAGGAGCATTAGAATTTACAATATTCCCTTCCGGGTCAATTAAAATAAACCTGGGGATTCCCATAATTCCATAATTTGTATAAAACTCAGATTTATTACCTTTTGGTGCATATAACTGTATTCCTGATAATTCTTCCTCTTCCACCATTTTACGCCATTTGTCGTAATCAGTTTTTCTGTCGACACTCATACTTACAAAAGCAATATTCTTGTCATGATATTGTTTTTCAACTTTTTTTAATGAGGGTATTTCGCGTATACATGGTCCACACCAGGTAGCCCATACATCCACATAAACATATTTCCCTTTTAGATCATCTAAAGATGTTGTTCCACCTGCATAATTTTCATAATCAATAAATTTAGGTGAAGGTTGACCTTTACTTACCTTGATCAGTTTGTTATACTTTTGGGTAATATCTTTTTTGTGTTCTTCATCGATAGAATTTGCCATGAATACATCATAATATCCTTGAAGATTTTCAGTATACGAAATTCCATAAAAAGCATCGGCATAAAGTAAGTATTCCTTGATCTTTGGAGATTTAACTTCCTTTGAAACCATGGTTAGATATGCAGTTTGTCTATCTGATGTATCCTCAGTAGATGCTTTGGATATAAGCATATTATAATGTTTTTTTAAATAATATTTGTAGTCATTGACCTGGATCAATGATTCATCTTCTATATTTAGATCTTTTGTAAAATTCTTGTAATCATCAGAAACTTTAAAACCATTATTCTTATCAACATAATGTTTGTAAGCTTCAAAATCATACATTTTATTTGCCCAGGCATATAAAATACTTCCTCTTTCCAATACAATAAAGTTATCATCCAGATCAGTTTGGGCTTCCAAATAATTCGTTTTTAATACTTTAACAGAATCCATTTTATGAACAAACTCGTTTTCATTTAAAGTTCCTAAATATTGATAAGAACTAATGTTTCCTAGTGCTTCCTCATTTAATAATTTTTGAGCCAAATAATTATTTTCTTTACTACCATTACCTGTATAAATGATGGATTCATCAAATTCATTTGGATTTATGGATAGGTTAATGTTGAATCCTGGTTTTAAATATAAGCTTGAAGATTCATTTGCATATTTAAAGGTGTAATAACCTTCTTCAATATTTTTTAAAGTGTCTGTAAAGGATCCATCTTCCATTACATGGAAATCCTTTAAAACTTTAGTACTGCTTCTAACAGAAAATTTTCCCCCATCTGGATTTTCAATTTTTCCGCTAAAAACAACATAATCAACAGGTTTTTCTTCTTTTGCACAAGAAATAATTGTTAGTACAATTAAAGTGAATAGTAATTTTTTCATTGTATAGTTTTATTAATTTTTGCCAAAATTAATATTAAAATTAACATTAAAGACTACTTTCGTATTTTTAACAAAATATTTGCATGATCTGCATTGCAAATCATATGTAGTTTACAGTAATTTGTAAAAAATTGAAGCCTAATGAATACTCACCATATCATAAGTGATAAACAACTTGATCTGACCATTATCAAGGATATAATTTTAACCGGTAAAAAGCTAAAATTATCTGAACAATCTATTTATAGTATTGAGAAATGCAGGACTTATTTAGATGATAAAATGAAGGATAATGATGAACCAATTTATGGTATCAATACCGGTTTTGGTTCATTATATGATGTAAAAATCAGTAATGAGAATCTGACTAAACTTCAGGAAAATTTAGTGATGTCGCATGCCTGTGGGACCGGTGAAGAAGTTCCAAAGAAAATTATTAAATTGATGCTGCTGTTTAAAATCCAATCCCTGAGTTATGGATATTCGGGTATTCAGTTACAAACGGTAAAAAGACTAATTGATTTTTATAATAATGACATATTTCCTGTTATTTATACGCAAGGTTCTCTAGGTGCTTCAGGGGATCTGGCGCCATTGGCTCATTTATCTCTACCACTAATTGGAAAAGGTGAAGTTTATTTTGAAGGAAAGAAAATTACAGGTGAAGAAATTCTAATGAAATTTGGGTGGGAGAAAATTAGTTTAAAATCAAAAGAAGGTTTGGCACTGTTGAATGGTACTCAATTCATGAGTGCATATGGTATTCATTTAGTTCTAAAATCCTATAAATTATCTTATTTAGCAGATATGATAGGAACATTGTCCTTGGAAGCTTTTGATGGAAATATATCTCCTTTTGATGCATTGATCCATTTGGTACGACCGCATAACGGGCAAATCAGAACGGCCAAAAGAATAAAAGAATTTTTATTGGACAGTGAATTGATAGCTCAACCTAAAGAACATGTTCAAGATCCATATTCTTTTCGTTGTATGCCTCAAGTTCACGGGGCAAGTAAGGATGCCTTAAGTTATGTTGAGAAAACTATGCTAACAGAAATTAACTCTGTAACAGATAACCCGAATATTTTTGTTGATGCTGATAAAATAATTTCCGGAGGGAACTTTCATGGTCAGCCTTTGGCCTTGGCTTTAGACTTTTTAGGATTAGCGATCTCTGAATTGGGAAGTATATCAGAAAGGAGAACCTTTCAATTAATTTCAGGATTAAGGAATTTACCACCATTCTTAGTTAAAAACCCCGGCTTGAATAGCGGGTTTATGATACCTCAATATACTGCTGCAAGTATTATCAGTCAAAATAAACAGTTGGCAACGCCTGCTTCAGCCGATTCAATCGTGTCAAGTAACGGGCAGGAAGATCATGTTAGTATGGGAGCCAATGCTGCAACCAAAACCAAAAGAATTGTTGATAATGTAGAAACCATATTAGCTATTGAATTGATGAATGCCTCTCAAGCCTTAAATTTTAGAGAATCTGGAAAAACATCTCCATTTTTACAATCCTTTGTGGATATTTTCCGTGAAGAGGTTCCATTTATTGAAGATGATAAGGTAATGCATGATGAAATAATGAAATCCGAAAAATTCATTAAGCATTTAAATATTGAAAGTGAAGAGTTGTTTAGTTAGTTGTAAAGTTAAAAGTCAAGAGAATTCATAGAAATATTTTTAATTTGCCAAGAGCAAAGGCCGGCTAGATAATTTTCTGCTTT
>Ga0209013_10002858_pt1 | contig 15541 bp, 11 predicted proteins | sample Cruoilmetagenom2_FD_187291 | JGI IMG/M metagenome (GOLD analysis project Ga0209013, IMG submission 187291) | Oil polluted marine microbial communities from Coal Oil Point, Santa Barbara, California, USA - Sample 2 (SPAdes) (version 2) | ecosystem: Environmental > Aquatic > Marine > Oil seeps ... | reverse complement strand
TTATAATGATGAGGGATTTTGTGTGCCCCACGCACACAGGTACATACCTCATCATTATTATCATTATGAGATGCCATTCTATATAAACTTTGCGGAAGGGACGCACACCCACCAGATCATAACCCATAGACTTTTCATTATTGTCTGGTTACACCGGATCGTCTTATGTATGAATAACTGCCATAAGGTGGCACTATCGATCTGAACAGTAATTTACACGTACTTACTCAATATTGTGTGGATATCCGCGTATAACACCACGAGATTGCACAAGATTGCACAAGATTGCACAAGATTTCACGAGATTAATACAGAAATCTTGTGGAGATGGCTGCGCCGCTGCTTCGCAGACTGTGCAATCTTGTGGTTCCGACCACAAATTATTGAGCATGTACATTTGCACCGTTAATCTGCATAATCCGCGGTAATTTGTGGCAAATAAAACTTTTAGCCACAGATTAACACCGATTTCACCGATTTTGCCAATTCAATTGTCGGTGTTTGCAGGGTTGGTAGTATGTTTTCCCGCGCAACAGCGCTCCTGCGTCCGATGTGGCGGGGTGGTGGTCAGAGATTTCGCAGTCATCGCCCGGGTCGTACGGTTGCGGGGTTTCTGTGATATATTTATATGGGATCGTATGAGAATAATATCATGGGATGTGCGGTTGCACATCGCTGGGTTTGGGTGACTGAATGGAGCGTATATCGACAGGGATATCTGAACTGGACGCGAAACTGAGCGGAGGCTACCCAAAAGGACGGGCGATACTGTTGACAGGCACACCCGGTGCCGGAAAGACCATATTCGGATTACACTTCATCCAGAGGTCCTTAACCGACGGCAGTAAGTGCCTTCATATCGCAACAGAAGAATCGCCTGAAGATATCCTCGTGCAGGCTGAGATTCTCGGACTCAATCTGGTGCCGTATCTCGATTGTGAACAGCTCAGAATCGAGCGCGTCTTTGAGGTCCGGACAGAAAGCTCAGAGATGTCAACACAGCTTGGTTTTGGGTTTGAGACAACCGAGATCAACCTGCTTGAGCAGGTGAAACTGGTGCCGGATGACACTGATGTTGTGGTCATCGATAATATGGGGGTCTTTGCACTGAACACAGGCGTCAAGGAGTTTCGGGACATGCTCGACACGATAACCCGCCTACTCGCAAGCAAGGGCTGCACCACACTGATGATTATGGACGAGACTGCCCATAATCTGACCCATGGAATTGCAGAATACTCGACTTACGGTTCCATCAAACTGATGATGAAAGAGAACCCCTACACCGGAGTGCGGGAGCGGTATCTGGATATTCCGAAGATGCGCAGCACCGAACTCTCTCTTGAATTGTCTGTCTTCGACATAACGTCGGAGGGTATCAAACTCCGCGAATCCAGGTCGAACAACGAATAGATGTGAACGGACGGTCAAGCGTGAAAAGGGGGGAAGGTGGCAAGAGTATAATGAAAATCCAAGCCAAACTTGTTATAATTCTGATTGCATTCATCATGGTCACCGGGACGGTTACAACCCTTGTCAGCCAGACGATCTCAAAGGAGATCGCACAGGAGCAGGTTTATGATCACCTGACCGCCACTGCGCAATCGAGGGCGAAGCATATTGAGATGGTTATCGCAGGGTACGGGCAGACCGTCGAAACGATGGCAGCAGGAAACGCGTTCAGCGATGCGGTGGACGAAAGCAAGGATCATGTCATGGGGTTGGAGCAGGCTGACCGTCAGATCCGAAACACGATACTGACTGATGTCAGAATTTCCCGGATCAGAATACTGGATAAAAACGGAACAGTGGTCGTTTCCAGCCATGACGATGTCGGACTTGACGCAAAAACAGAGGATGCTTTCCTGAACGGACGAGCCGGGACTTACGTGGGGGACATCCACATATCCGAATTCACGGGGGCTCCTGTTACATGTGTAGCATCACCGATTCTGGTGAATGGTAAATTTTCAGGGGCTGCCATGGTAAATTTTGATGTGGGCGAGGAGATCTTTGAGATCACAACAGACAGAACCGGTATCGGGGATACCGGGGAGATATATCTCGTGAACAGGGACTGCTACATGATAACGCCAGCAATGTTTGCGAACGGCACATTCCTGAAACAGAGGGTTGATGTGGGCTATGTAAGTGCAGATGGCGCTGGCGCGGTTTTGACCCGGAATTATATGGGTACCGACGTTCTCAGATTTCACACATACATGCCTGAGATGGGATGGTATCTGATTGCAGAGCTGAGCGAGGAAGAAGCGTTTGCGTCGGTTGCGAGATTGCGTAATACGATGTCGCTGGTAATCATTGTTCTTATGTTGATGGGGGTGGTGATATCTATCTTTGTAGCAGGGACGATAACAAAACCAATTTCAGACCTGCATCGCGGTCTCAGAGCGGTTAGGGGCGGCAACCTCGATTATGAGATCAATATCAAGACCGATGACGAGATCGAACTCTTTGCAGACGAGTTCAACCTGCTGAGCGCCGAACTGAGCGAGTCCCGTTCAAATTTTGAAGAAAAGGTAGCGGAGAGGACAAAAGAGCTCAGCGAGGCAATTGAGCGGTCCGAGACTGAGATTGTCGAGCGGATGGCGGCTGAGGAGCGTCTCGCAGTGAAGCGGGAGATGGAGGCGGCATACACCGATATCCTGACTGCGCTCGGAAAGTCCATAGACCTGAATGTGGTTTTGACAGAGGGCTTGAGCCTTCTTATGAAATACACCAGTGCGCCTGTGGGCGTAATCTACATGTACGACGCCAAAAACAAGCTGCTTGTACCCGCGGTCACCAGATGCACGGACGATGTGGTGTCGGTGCGGAAGTTCTCGCACGGCGAAGGCATCCCGGGGCAGACCGCTCTTGAGAAGAGGATGGTTGTTGTGACCGACATTCCGGAAGACACGATCTACGGGCTGGAAGCGGGTTTGTGTGAAGTTGCGCCCGAGACAATTGTCAGCACCCCGATGATATTTAATGAGATGCTGCTCGGGGTCATAGTCACAGGTCATGTCGGCGTGGTCACGCCTGATGTGCTCGGATTCATAAACCGTGTTGTCTATCAGCTTGCTGTGGCTGCGCACAACGCGCAGGCATACATACAGACACAGGAGATGGCATCTACGCTTAAGAACCAGCGCGATGAGCTTGAGATGACATCACATGAGCTTGCTGCAGCCAGTAAGACGAAGTCCGAGTTCCTTACAAACATGAGCCATGAACTACGAACCCCGCTAAACTCGATCATCGGTTTTTCAGAGATCCTGCATGATGAGACCTTCGGCGCTCTCAATGAGAAGCAGTCGAAATACACAACGAACGTCCTCACAAGCGGCAAGCACCTGCTGCAGCTTATTAATGACATACTCGATCTCTCGAAGGTCGAGGCAGGGAAGGTGGAACTGGAGTATGTTAATTTCAATGTTCAGACGGCGCTTGAGGCGGCAAAGACCTTGGTTCTCTCGATTGCCGCAAAGAAGAAGATCAGGATAGCTGTCACGGTCGAACCCGAACTCACCACGATCAACGGGGACGTGAGCAAGTTCAAGCAGATTCTATACAACCTTCTGAGCAACGCAATCAAGTTTACGCCGGACGGCGGGTCGATCGCGGTTGGCGGGCAGCGTAAAGGGGAACTGGCGCAGATTTCGGTAACTGACACCGGAATCGGGATCTCGCCTGAGGCTGTCAAAAAACTGTTCCAGCCCTTTGTACAGGCAGACTCGTCCACGTCTCGGAAGTACGGTGGAACCGGTCTGGGTCTCTCTCTTGTCAAGCGGTTTGTGGAGCTGCACGGTGGCAAGGTATGGGTTGAGAGTGAACCTGACAGGGGTAGCACGTTCATGTTCACGATGCCTGTTTCTGGCAAGGCGGAAGCCGGAACGCATGAGACCTCTGCGACGCCGGAAACACCGGAAACACAGGGAGCAGCAAAAACGCCAGTGAGACCGGAAGCACAGGGGATGTCGGAGATTTTGGATACGCCAGCAGTGTCTGCACCAGGGGGCGCAGTAGCTGCCTGGGGGCGCATAAAGGCTGGAGCAACCGAAGAGACGGGCGGGGTTGAAGAGGTCGAGATCCCGGAGATAACCGAGCCAGTCGGTGCGAGCGGGGATGAGCCGCTGCTACTGGTTGTCGAGGATGACCGGGATGCAAGCGAACTCTTGACGATAACGCTCACCGACGCAGGATACCGGGTGGTTCATGCGTACAATGGCAAAGATGCGCTGGCGATTGCGCAGAAGCTTGACCTGGCAGCAATCACGCTTGACATCATGCTGCCCGGGATGAACGGCTGGAGTGTGCTCAAGTACTTGAAGTACAATCCCGAAACCAGTACGATTCCGGTGATCGTGATCTCGATGTTGGATGAGAAGACGCTCGGTTTTTCGCTTGGCGCAATCGATTACCTTTCCAAACCGGTCGACAGGGACGCGCTCCTCGGCACACTGGGCACACTCAAAGGGGTGCTTGGAATTGAAGTTCCAAAGGTGCTTGTTGTGGATGATGAGCCCGATGCCGTTGAACTGATCGCATCGATGATCGAGCCCGCCGGCTTTGACGTGTTGCGGGCATACGGCGGGCAGGAAGGACTGAACCTCGCGTTTGGTGAACATCCTGACGTACTGGTACTTGACCTGATGATGCCTGTCGTCAGCGGATTTGAGGTACTGGCCAGACTCCGTGCCAATTCCGAGACAACGAACATCCCTGTAATCGTCTGCACAGCAAAAGACATAACAGACGACGATGTGAAGCAGCTGAGCAACGGTGTGGTCTCAATCATGCAGAAGGGGATGTTTGCCGGGGATGAACTGGTGGAGAAGATCATGAAAATAACAACAAAGAGGAGAGATAAAAGCAAATGACACAAATACTGGTTGTTGAGGACAACCCGATGAATATGGAACTCGCAGTTGATCTGCTAGAAGTGTATGGATATGATGTAACGGGTGCGGAGGACGGGTTCAAAGCACTTGAACTCATCAAACAGATAGAATTTGACCTGATACTCCTTGATATGCAGCTTCCTGAGATGGACGGATCTGAGATACTGGCGAAACTCAAGAACGACCCTGAGACTGCCGAGATGCTGGTTGTGGCGCTGACCGCACACGCGATGGCTGGAGATGCGGAGCGGTTCATCGAAGCCGGTTGTGCGGGATACATCTCAAAGCCTATTGATGTTCACGAGTTCAAGCAGGCAGTCGAGCGGTATCTGAAATGATGCTGCGGAGGGGGTGAATGGTGGATCATGGCTGAAGAGACACGACCAAAGATACTGGCTGTGGATGACGAACCGATGAACGTGGAACTGCTGGATGTGTATCTATCGCTTGACTACGATGTCGTCTCCGCGTACAGCGGCGAGGAGGCTCTCGAAGCTGTGAAAGTTGAGAAGCCTGACATAGTACTGCTTGACATTATGATGCCGGGCATGGACGGCTACGATGTCAGCAAGCGGCTGAAGAGTGATCCCGCGACACAGTTCATACCGATCATCATGGTAACCGCGCTCTCTGATGTCAGTGACCGGGTAAAGGGGAGCGATTCCGGGGCAGACGAGTTTCTCACAAAACCTGTTGACAAATCAGAGCTCCTCTCGCGGGTGAAGTCGCTCCTGCGCACCAAGGAGATGCATGACAACCTGCTCTCAGAACGCGACACGCTTGAGATGCAGAACCGCATAAGAAGCATCCTTACTGCGATGATTCCAGTGCTGCTCCAGCCGCTTCCCCCGGAGCAGAAGAATATTATGGTCTACCAGATGACTGAGATGGTTGAGAATACCATAAGCGAGATGTATCCACTCGGCGAGGGGATGACAGATCCTGCAAGCATCGGGGCGATCTGTGCAAGCGTGATGAATCAACTCGGCGGGAGCTTTTCAATCGAAGAATCCGCTGAAGGGACTGCTTGCTTTGTCAAAGGAACAGTCTGCCCGTGGGGTGCGAATGAAGCCCGCAGAAACCCGATTCTCTGCAACCTCACACGAGGCATATTCTCAAGGATCGTTGCGAGAGGTTCTGGTGCATCAGAGGTCCTGGTGCTTGCGACGATCGGGAACCGGGACGAGGCGTGTATCTTTGAGATTAGGTAGGTACAATTTAATAATAGAGAAGCCACATAATATATGTGGAGGTGGGACGCGATCAAGAGCAAGAACGCACTTATGGGGAAGTTGCTGAAGATTAAAAAGAAGCAACCAGACACCTTACCGCCGTATGACCTGAATGACCACGGTTCTCTTGTGGAGTTTGAGGTGCCGGATGGTGCAACCGAAATCGAACGCTACTGGGTGGATGAGCCTTTCGCATTCGTAAGCATCTTTGACGACTCGAAGATGCTGCACTATTATATGGTCGAGCCGTCGCTTGCCGCGTATGAGAAGGCGGTGCTTGACCGGATGTACGGAGACCTGCAGAGTATCTTGGCAAGCTCATACTCCGTTTCAGAAACTGACATGGATGCGGTCTTAACCAGAGAAACACTCGCTCTTCTGAAATATTATCATGTGGAACTCACTATAGCGTCGGTGCATAAGATACTGTATTACTTACGGCGGAATTTCCGCGGTTACGAGCGGTTAAACCCTGTGCTCATGGATCCGTACATCGAGGACATCTCCTGCGACGGTATCGATGTCCCCGTCTTCCTGTACCACCGGACGCACCGCAACATCCGGACAAACATCGTCTTTGGCGAGCTGGATCTGAACTCATTTGTGATCAAGCTCTGCCAGAAGAGCGGCAAGCAGATATCGATTGGTGAGCCGATGGTAGACGCGACCATGCCTGATGGCTCAAGGATACAGGCTACGCTTGGAAAGGAGGTTACGACCCGCGGCAGTTCGTTTACCATACGAAAGTTCAGGGGCGACCCGATCACACCGATCGACCTGATAGACTTTGGGACGTGCAGCGTGGGCATGATGGCATACTTCTGGTTGGTGATAGAAGGGGGCAAGAGCATAATCTTTGCTGGCGGCACAGCGTCGGGAAAAACCGCGATATTAAATGCCGTATCGCTCTTCATACCGCCCTTAACAAAAGTGATCTCGATTGAGGATACGCGTGAACTGACGCTGCATCACGACAACTGGATCGCTGGCATCACCAGGAAATCGTTTACGGTAAGCGGGGCGGGAGAGGTCACGATGTACGACCTTCTGCGGTCTGCCCTCAGGCAGCGCCCTGAGTACATCCTTGTCGGGGAGGTTCGCGGTTCTGAGGCGCTTACGCTATTCCAGGCGATGTCAACAGGTCACACGACCTACTCTACCATGCACGCCGGTGACGTGCCAACGGTCGTGAACCGGCTCGAACACGACCCGATCAACGTCCCGCACGCGATGATGCAGTCGCTTGACATCATCTGCATCCAGGCGCAGACGTATGTCAATGAGAAGCGAGCAAGGCGGACACAGACCATTGTGGAGATTGCCGGTCTCGATCCCAAGACCGGGAATATCCGCGTAAACGAACTCTACCGGTGGGAACCTACGGCAGACATGTTCAAACGTACTTGCGAGTCCAGTGTGTTAAATGGCATCATCAAGACGCGGGGCTGGACCCCTGATAAACTGTTTGGCGAACTTGCCAACCGTGTAACGATTCTTGAGCATATGCGCCAAAAAGGCATGGGGGATTATGTCATCGTCTCGCTTGTCGTGCAGGCGTACGCCACAAATCCGGAACTGGTCATGAGCGCGGTTGAAACGGACCGGTTGCAAGAGTTAATTTCAGAAAACAAGTGACTGTGGGGAATATATGGGTTTTGCATCGATTGCAGCGTACCGGATCTTTGGTAACGGCGTCCGCAAACGTGCGGAGACACACCACGACCTTGAGGTGCAGCTACATCAGGCGCACATACCGGTGCCGATTGATCGGTATCTCTCCTCCGCATACTTCTATTCGCTGATTGCAGGATTGATCGGCGCGATTGCAGGGTATTATTTCGGACTACACCTCTTCGCCAATCTCATCCTTCCTGCAAATATCGGCATGGATAGTTTGCCGTGGGTGGACGCTCACCAGACCGAACTGCTCTCTGTTGCGGCAGGGCTGCTGCTCTTTACGCTGACATTCTACATCATCTACGTAATCTATGCAAAGATTCCGGCAACAAAAGCAAACATCCGCAAGTCGCAGATCGACCAATCGCTGCCGCATGCGATCGCATACCTGTATGCATTGGACCACGGGGGCGGCATAAATCTGCTTGAGATCCTCAAGTCGCTGAGCGAGTATGCCTACATCTATGGCGCCGCCGCAGAGGAGTTCGGACGCATTGTCCAGGACGTGGAGTACTTTGGTTGTGATATGCTAACCGCACTGCAGAACGCGAGCAACCGGACGTCGTCTGACAAGTTCAAGGAGTTCGTTGACGGCTTGATCTCGATTGTTTCGAGTGGCGGTGACGTCACAACATACCTCATGAGCAAAACACGGCAGTACCACTCAACAGCAGCAAGGGAGCAGAAGACGTTTTTGGAGACGCTCGGCATCATGGCTGAGGTTTACATCGCTGTCTTTGTTGTGGGACCGCTGTTCATGATGACTATACTTGTTGTGATCGGGCTCATTAACTCAGAATCACGCATGATCCTGTACGTACTGATCTATGCGCTGATCCCTGCCGGCACCGCCGTATACCTGATTCTCCTTGACATGATCTCAGACGTCAGCAAAAAGTCATACGCCAAGTATATGGTCGAAAAGAAGCCTGATGCGTTCAGCGACGTCCATGTCAAACCGTTGTATGAAGGTCAGGCAAAACTCATACAGCGGATGCACCTTCGCAGGAGGCTCTTCGGGTTCAGGGCTATGCTCTTCCACCCATTCCGGCTGATGCGCTACAAACCAGCGTACTCGTTCCTGATGAGTGTTCCGCTCGCCATCCTGTACCTGTACTCTGTTCTGCGACCGTCTTACCCTGATCTGGGCCGCATTAGCATCGGCACTGTCCCGAGTATTGGCACTGTCCCGAGTATTGGCACTGGCATTGATGTCAGCCGCATCTCCGTGCTGGACGATTGGATCTTTTTTGCAGTCCTGATTGTGTGTATCCCGTTCATAATATTCTATGAACTCAGGAATCGCAGGATACGCCAGATCGAAGACCAGATCCCCGAGTTTATGAGAACGCTGGCGAGCATAAACGATGCGGGCATCCTGCTCATCGATGCCATCACAATGGTTGCGCAGGCAAAGATCGGGGTTCTGCAACACGAGGTGAAACAGATCGTCGGAGACATCACGTGGGGCACAGTCATGGCTGATGCACTGAGGAACTTTGAGTACCGGGTCAAAACAGACATGGCAAGCCGCATAATCACCCTGATCGTGAGAGCGAGCGAGTCCACAAACGACGTTAAGAGCGTGCTCGTGATCGCGGCAGGTGACGCGGAGGTTCAGAAACAGACGAAGAATGAACGGACTGCAGAGATGTTTGTCTACGTCTTCATAATCTATGTGGCATTCTTCGTCTTCCTCTTCACAATCTATGTGCTTGCCGCATACTTCCTCACCGCGATGACCGGATCATTGAGCGAAGCTGCATCAGACCTGACAATGATCAACACATTCGACATGGGGATATATACTACGCTCTTCTTCCATGCCGCCATGCTCCAGGGGTTCTGCTCGGGGCTGGTTGCAGGGAAGATGAGTACAGGAAGCATCTCGTCCGGACTGAAGCACTCGGTTGTGATGATGCTTGTCTCTTATGGGGTCTTCACATTATTAGTATAAGTAAATAAGTAAATATGGATATATAGATATGGAAATAGAAATATGTGCGGGGATAGTGGATTTCGGAGACTTATTATTATTATTATTATTATTATTATTATTATTATTATTATTATTATTATTATCTTCCGAAGTGGGCTTCGGAACACCACCGAGAAAACAGAGAAGACAGCAACGCTCTGTGCCCCCCGCGTCCACTGTGGTTAACCTTATTTACCATAACCCCTCCACCCAGAAGAAATTAAAAAGACACGGATTATCGCGAAAGCGCCCAGGCAAGGGTACCTGATATGAGAAAACGCACCAGACCGTTCACAGAAGACTGCGACGCAATCTCCGAAGTCATCGGAGAACTGCTCATGGTAGTGATCTCCTTAATAGCGTTTGGCGTTTTAGCAGCAATCATGCTCTCACATCTGGGACCCAGTGACACGCTGCATACGGATGTGGACGGCTGGGTGAATGTCAACGCAGACACGATCTGCTTCAGGCACGAGGGCGGCGAGGCAGTCGAGGCAGAGAACCTCGAAATGATCCTGAACCTGAACGGAACGCTCGTGGAACTCTCATCAGACGATGTCACTGCGATTCTTGGAGATGACCTGTGGCAGCTTGGCGATATCATCGGGATCGATGCGATGAGCAGATGGGGAATCGATATCAAGGAGGATGATTACGTGGGCGGGACAACGATTCACAGAAAGACTGTGATCTTCACTGGCACGCTTCTTGGGGATGCGATTGAGGCTACGACAACAGCGACTGCGACATCTACGGCAACCCCGACCCCGACCCCGACACCAACGCCGGAAGGATGCCCTCTCTCCTACTGGAAATTTGATGAAAGCAGCGGCAATACAGCCGAAGACTCCGGTTATGGTGATAACAACGGAACAATCGGTGGTGCAACCAGGGTACCGGGTATCAGTGGCTCTGCGTTGAGATTCGATAACACTTCAGATCCTGACAATTGTCTTGATTATGTTACTTGTGGGGATGCTGAGAATTTGCGTTTTACAGATGAGTTTACGCTTGAGGCGTGGGTCCAAGTGAATTCAACTCAAGAACCGCTGAGCGATGGCAGAATCATAGACAAATTGAGTTCCAATTATGAACGGGGATACGGTATGAGTAGATTCTGGGGATACGATACTGTCCTTCTGGAGTTTTATGCAGATAACGTTGATCACACTCGCTGTTACACAAACAGTACCACGATCATTACAGACGATACCTGGCATTATGTGGTCGGGACATACAATGGCACGGTGTTGAAGATCTATATCGATGGAATTCTCGAAGGTCAAACAGACACCGGAGGGAAGAACATCAGTATCTCTTCAAATCCTCTGATGATAGGATGCTCTGATGACAATACTGAATCACAGCCAATCAGAGCTGTGATCGACGAAGTAGCGGTATGCGGTGAAGCGTTGACCGATGAAGAGATCCTGACACGCTACAACGAGTTAAAACCAAAGGATAGAACCCCCATCTCATGGTGGAGATTCAATGAACCCAGCGGCTCAACAGTCATTGACTGCATCGACGGTAATAATGGGACGATCATCAACGAAGTGGAACGGGTAACTGGTGTTGAGGGCGGTGCTCTCTTCTTCAATGGCAGTAATTACGTCTCTGTACCGGTAGCTCCAAACTTGAATATGGGCAACTCGGATTATACCATTGAGGTCTGGGCATGGGTCGATGAGTCTGTTTCCTATTCAGACGAAAGGATGCTTGTGGAGTATGGTGTATGGTGGCCCGACAATCCTCATCGAAACGGAACCTATCAGATCACATCAATGAATGATACCAATTTCAAGACGAACTTCGTTGGAGGGTGTAGTGCGAATGGAAGCCACTGTTATGCCAACTGGACAGATTCAAACTGGCATCATCTGGTGGGCGTGTTCAATGATAGTGAAAATCGCTTATACACATACTATGATGGAGAATTGTGCGATGCGACCTTTGAAACATGTATTCCGGATGACAATAATAATCCTCTATTCTTTGGTTCCCGTAATGGGACTGAGATGTTTTTCACTGGCAAATTGGACGATATCAAGATCTATGACGTAGCCCTAACATCAGGAGAGATTCGGGCGCACTACAATTCCAGCAAACCCATGCCAAAGGCAGTGGTACAGTGGCACTTTGATGAGGGCACAGGCTCAATCGCCTACGACTCGGCAGGCAGCAACAATGGAACTATCAGCGCCCCAGTCTTGTGGGTGCCGGGTATCAATGGTTCTGCTCTGGATCTCGAGGCGTCTTCCAATAATTATATGAATGTTATCCATAATACTACTCTGAATATTACAAGCAACATTACAATTGAAGTATGGGTGAAACCTGAATCGTTTGGTGATTGGGGGGAGATTATCTCAAAAAGGAATGATCAAACCGGATATACAAATTATGACCTGCGATTCAATGCGACAGCACTCGAATTCTATTGGAAAAACGGCGGATGGCAAGTATATACTGCAGATGGCGCATGTAATGTGGGACAGTGGTATCATATCATAGTGACAAAGAGTGGAACTACCCTCCCGGTGATATATATCAACGGCAGTGACGTTCCAGGCAGCTGCACTCAATCTGACAATAGTTGCGATTGCCTAAACTCAATGTTACCGGATTCAAATGACCTGAATATCGGAGCGGGAATTGACCACCCTGGCAATCTTGTTTGGTTCTTTGATGGAATTATAGATGAGGTATCGGTCTATGATGAAATACTGACTGATTATGAGGTTCTTAAGCGATATAATGACAACAAACCTTGATTAGGTGGGGGTAGATGCCAATGATTCGGAATACAACAATGATCAGTCAATTAATGGCGCAATCCGGATGCGTGTATCGTGACAGGGGGTCTGGTGCATCATGACCCCCGAGCCATTTGTAGAATCCAGGAGCGCAATCTCAACAGTCATATCAGCAGTGCTGGTGCTGGGGCTGATCGTGACAGCGACGACCATGCTTCACGTGCACTACATACCTGCGTGGAAGAGCGATTCCGAATGCAGCCATCTGACCAATGTTCAGGCGGACATGTCGGATCTCAAATTCACAATCGATATCCTGTCCGCGGTTCTTGCTGTAGATCCGAAATCCACAGTATCGATGAGCACGCCGATCGAGCTTGGCGGCGGAGACATTCCGATCGTCGGTACCACCAAATCAAGCGGCACGTTGGCTGTGAACGTCAATGACTGCGGAATCGTGGTTGTGGCGAGAAACGAAACAGCGACTGTCTATGACAGCAGTGCCAGCGAAACCGACCTCGCACATCTTGGTGCGATTTACTACCACTCCCGCAACAATTACTACATAGACCAGATGTTTGAGTGCGAGAACGGGGCGCTGATCCTTGTGCAGGACAACAGGTCGCTTTTGAAAATCTCGCCCGCAATAATCATCACAAAGAATGCGACGACGAGCAATATCAGCGTTGCGATCAGCGCAATCAAGCTGATTGGCGAAAAACGAACCATAAGCAGCAATGTTGTCGAGGAGGTCATGCTGACATCAAACACGTCAAGCAAGCTTTTTTCAAGCGGGGACAATCTTTTCAATGTTTCTAATATGAATATTACGATGTATACCGATTATACGGATGCGTGGGGGAACTACTTCAACGCGACAGCCAGAAACGCAGGTCTTGGGTACGGTAGCAGCAACGACTACACGATAACATCGGATGTGAACTCAGTTACGTTGTCTGTGGACGGGCGGACCGGTGAGGATATCGGTCTGCATGTCAACAGGATTGTGATAGACGCATCAGTCGGAAACCTGTAGCGAGAGATGCTCATGAACCGACGTACGCAGCAACTGGCAGAAAACTGCGATGCAATCTCCGAACTCATAGGGGAATTGCTCATGGTAGTGATTTCTGTTCTCACTTTCGGTGTGATCGCAGTACACGTACTAACATATCAGGGACCCGCGGATACGGTACATGCAGAGATCGACGTATGGGTGGATACCAGCACAGACACGATCTACTTCAGGCACAGCGGCGGCGAGGCAGTTGGGACTGAAGATCTCATGATCCTCGTGAACCTGGACGGGACACGGTGCGAACTCTCCTCTGATAATATAACTGCGATTCTGGGGCGCAGTACATGGCAGCTTGCTGATATCATTGCTGTCAATGCCTCTGCTGTGTGGGGTGTTGAGATAAACGAAGATACTGATGTGGATGCGTCCATTGTTCATACCAGACTGAGCACCACGATACGAAGCGCTGTGCTTCTTAATAGGGGAACCGGGGGGTCCGGAGAGCCGCATGACACTACTCCCACACCCACACCCACTCCTACCCCGCCTGACCCCGGGCTGGTCTCGTTGTGGCATCTTGATGAAAACGAAGGGGAAACCGCTTATGATTCAATAGACAGTAACGACGGGACTATCACCGATGCAGCATGGACTACCGGTGTGAACGGCAGTGCGCTTCTTTTTGATAGTAGCGACGATTATGTTAACTGTGGCAATGATGAGAGTCTGGATATTACCGATGAGATCACGATGGTGGCATGGGTAAAGGCTGCGAGTCAGAAAACTGCGAAGATTGTTGGGAAGGGTGATGGCGACGGTTACCGTATATCTCTCGATGATACTGATGGGTGGGTGTGTGAAGTGTATTATATTACGGGTAGCAAGGCAAAGAAGTGCAAGGTGAACTGGGGCGAAGGGCAGGCAACACTCAACCAGTGGTATCAAGTGGCTATGACCTACAATGGTTCTGTACTTCAGTTGTATGTAGACGGTGTTGTGAAGAATAGCGAATCCGCCTCAGGCAGTCTTAACACAAACAGCAGAAACCTCTACATCGGATCTAATGATGCGAAACATAAATTCTTCGACGGTGTGATCGATGAGGTCGCCATATATAACCGGAGACTTACTGCTGAGGGGATCGTAGGGCTCAAAGAGCGGTATTGAGGCATGAAACTTTTCGAACCAACAGTGACGTCAGAAAAAAGAAAGGCTCTTTGACAATTCGCGAGACCAAACATTTCGTAGGTGAATCCTGCCTGTGTGGCATTGAGTGATTAGGGATCACGAATTGCACAAATGTTAAACCGGACTAAATTCGTGTCATTCGTCCAAACGTGTTATTCATGATAAAAACTGTTATAAATAGACCAAATTCCAATAAACTCCTCAAAACCAGAGTAAAGCAAGTTTTGGTAAATAACCGATATGGCTGGTCGTTTGAACACCTTCACGCGAGATATCAGAGGGCATCTCCCCGGCAGTATTAGAATCAGTCGCTTCAATATCCACATAAGCAGCATCCATGACATAGAACGCGCTCTTTTGTGCGATACTCTCTTTTGTAATCAGTTCGTCCACATCACTTGAGACCAGAAGCTCAGCAGCCCTTCTGATGGAATAAAAACTCTTCCCGGCGATCCTATATGGAATTTCAGGTGCGGATGTTAAACTGGTATCTGTTCCGGTGATGTAGAAGAGTTCATTCACCACAACACTTAAGTATGATTAAATCAACATACGTGCGCTCACGACATTGGGTATGGTAAGCATAATTGTCAACTTGTCAGGTGATGCGGCACATGCTTAACAACCCGGACCCCAAGACTGGCGGTGGGAACGCAGTTGCACCATGTAGTGGGAACTTTTGATATCTCCTAACTTTCGGTGAATTGAAATGGGATGCCCTTTCATCGTTACAGAAAACATGTAGAATTACCAATGATGACACCGCGATTGAAGAATGGACGTTTGAAAAG
>Ga0209013_10002857_pt1 | contig 15542 bp, 13 predicted proteins | sample Cruoilmetagenom2_FD_187291 | JGI IMG/M metagenome (GOLD analysis project Ga0209013, IMG submission 187291) | Oil polluted marine microbial communities from Coal Oil Point, Santa Barbara, California, USA - Sample 2 (SPAdes) (version 2) | ecosystem: Environmental > Aquatic > Marine > Oil seeps ... | reverse complement strand
AAATACTAATTCAACTTAAATTTCAATTCATGTTGTGTTAATTCTTCAATTAACTCGTTACTAATTTCGATTTTATTCGTTCTACTTGGCATTGATAATTTGATTTTCTCATCAATATCATAAACCATAAAATTCAATCCTTGGCTTCCTTTGTGTTTTTTTAATACCTTATTAATAGATTCTATTTCATTATTATTTATGGAATTAATATTCAGTTGAATTGTAATTTTTTTAGCCATTTTACTCAAAATATCCTGCAATTGCTGAATATTCGTAATCTGAACTCTTACATCTCCATTTTGCCAAGGTCTTCTTAGCATTGTTTTGATATATAAAAAAGTGTTTGGAATTAGAAAATGTCTAAATTTCAAATAATCTTCATTAAATAATCTAAATTCATAGGCATCACTATAATCTTCAAAAGTAAACATACCCCAAGGTTTTCCGTTCTTGCTTATCCTATGCTGCACATCCGTAATAATTCCTGCAAAGGTCAATTCTTTTCCTTCTAGTTTATCAATTTCTTTTAAAATATCTAGTTTCGCATTACAAAAATATTTGATCTCCGTTTTATAATCATCTAATGGATGTCCAGAAATATAGATTCCTATTACTTCTTTTTCCTTTGATAATTTTTCCATCACATTCCATGGTTCACAAGAAGGAATAATAGGTTCGTCAAACTGAACATCTGATGCTTCACCAAATAATGAAACTTGAGCAGAATTTTTACTTTCCTGAAATTTATTACCATATTTAATAGCCTTTTCAATAAAAGTTAATCCTTTCTCATCTAAAGCATAATATTGCTCACGAATTGTATCTGTAAATGAATCAAATCCACCAGCTAAAACTAACCCATCAAATGATTTTTTATTGGCAGTTCTAAGATCTACACGTTTTGTTACGTCAAAAATAGATTTATAGCTTCCATTTTCTTTTCGTTCATTTACAATTGCTTTAACCGCATTTGCTCCAACTCCTTTTATAGCTCCCATTCCAAATCGGACTGCTCCACTTTTATTCACAGAGAATTTATAGAACGATTCATTAATATCTGGGCCCAAAACTTCTATATCAGCACGTTTACATTCTTCCATAAAAAATGAAACTTGTTTGATATCATTCATATTATTACTCAAAACCGAGGCCATATATTCTGCTGGATAATGTGCTTTTAAATAGGCCGTTTGATAAGCAATAAATGCATAACAAGTTGAATGCGATTTATTAAAAGCGTAAGCGGCAAATGCCTCCCAATCTTTCCAAATTTTTTCTAAAATTTCTTCAGGGTGGTTATTCTTTTTACCACCTTCAATAAATTTTGGTTTTAACTTTTCAAGTAAAGAGAAAATCTTTTTACCCATTGCCTTTCTCAATAAATCTGCTTCCCCCTTTGTAAATCCGGCTATTTTTTGCGACAACAACATTACCTGTTCTTGGTAAACCGTTATACCATAGGTTTCTTCAAGATATTCTTTCATTTCTGGCAGGTCATATTCAATATCTTCCCTTCCATGTTTTCGATCAATAAATGAAGGAATGTACTCCATTGGACCAGGTCTATACAAAGCGTTCATAGCAATCAAATCTGCAAATTCCGATGGCTTTAAAGCTTTTAAATGCTTTTGCATTCCTAGCGATTCATATTGAAAAATTCCAACCGTTTCACCTTTTTGAAATAATTCATATGTGTCTATATCGTCAAGCGGAAATTCATCCGGTATCAATTCCTTCCCATGTAAAGCTTTTACAATTTTAACCGTATCTTTTATTAAAGTTAAAGTTTTTAATCCTAGAAAATCCATTTTTAACAATCCAGCATCTTCCACTACCCCATTATCAAATTGGGTAACATACATATCGGTTCCTTTAGCGGTTGCCACCGGAATTAAATTGGTAATGTCTTCTGGGGTAATTATCACCCCACAAGCATGCGTACCAGTATTTCTAACCGACCCTTCTAATGCTCGAGCTTGATTAATTGTATCAGCCTCAATACTATCTCCCTCAGATACTGCTATTAACTCTTTGACATTTTCTAATTCTTCACTTCGTAATCCCTTTACTTTTGAAACACTTTTCTCATCGCTACCAAAAATGTTTTTTAATTTAATTCCTGGTATCAATTTAGCTAATCTATCTGCCTCATGTAAAGGTAAATCTAGAACTCTGGCAGTATCTCTTACAGAAGATTTTGCTGCCATAGTACCATAAGTGATAATTTGAGCAACTTGATTTGCTCCATATTTATTAATTACATAATCAATTACTTTTTGTCTACCTTCATCATCAAAATCAATATCAATATCTGGTAATGAAACCCTATCGGGATTTAAAAAACGTTCAAAAAGCAGATCGTACTTAATTGGGTCAATATTGGTAATGGTCAAGCAATAAGCTACAGCAGAGCCTGCAGCAGAGCCCCTACCGGGACCAACAGAAACCTTCATTTTTCTGGCTTCTCTTATAAAATCTTCTACAATTAAAAAATACCCCGGATAACCTGTATTTTCAATAATCATTAACTCAAAATCAAGTCGCTCTTTAATTTCCTCTGTTAATTCCGGGTATCTTACTTTTGCTCCTTCAAAGGTCAAAAATTTTAAATAGGCATTCTCACCTCTTTTACCTCCATCTTTTTCATCCTCTGGATTATAAAATTCAGCTGGCATATCAAATTTTGGTAAGAGAACATCTCGTGCTAATTGATAAACTTCAATTTTATCAACAATATCTTGAATATTAATAATGGATTCAGGAATATGCTGAAAAAGTTCTTTCATCTCATCCTGAGATTTAAAATAATACTCATCATTAGGTAAGCCATATCTAAAACCTCGACCTCTACCAATAGGAGTATCTTTCTTTTCACCATCTTTTACACAAAGTAAAATATCATGAGCTTCTGAATCTTCTTTATTTAAATAAAAAGTATTGTTTGTTGCAACTACTTTTACCTCATGTTTTTTTGAAAAATTGAGTAGTACTTCATTTACATGCTGCTCATTTTCTTGCTGATGATCATTTAATTCTAAATAAAAATCATCTCTAAATTCTTTTTTCCACCAAAGCAAAGCCTCTTCTGCTTGCTTTTCACCAATATTCAAAATTTTACTTGGAATTTCCCCATACATATTACCACTCAATACAATGATATCTTCCTTGTATTGTTTTATCACATTTTTATCAATTCTGGGCACATAATAAAATCCATCAATATATGCTATAGAAGACATTTTTGCCAAATTGTGATAGCCATTTTTATTTTTAGCCAACATCACAATTTGATATCCATTGTCTCTAGAAGATCTGTCCAGATGATTTTCACAAACATTAAATTCACAACCTACAATAGGGATTATAGGAGTTTCAGCATCTTTATTATATTTTAACACCTCTTTTACAAAAACAAATGCACCCATCATGCTACCTGTATCTGTTAAAGCAACGGCTGGCATTTCGTTTTTAACTGCTGCCTGAACTAAATTGACAACACTTGAAGTAGACTGTAAAATGGAATATTGGGAATGATTATGTAAATGTGAAAATTGAATATCAGTTAAAACTGTATTACTTGAAGCTTTAACTTGTTCTACTTTTTCCTTTGGTTTTTGAGCTTTGGTCTTTAATTTTTCACTTTCCTTTTTTAAATTGACATGTTTTAACCCAATTGTATTAATTGTGGTTGGATTCTTTTCTTTAAATAAATCTAAGTAGTCATTATCTACCTGTAATTCTTGGACGGAATAATTACCTTTTCTTATTAGTTCTAAAAAACTTCTCGATGTTGCTTCAACATCAGCTGTAGCATTATGAGCTTCATCAAAAGGGGTCTTAAATAATTCCTGATGCAATTCAGTTAATGTTGGCAATTTAAATTTACCTCCTCTTCCTCCTGGTAATTGACATAAAAATGCTGTCTTTTCAGTACACGTATCTAAAACGGGTAAGTTATTAAGTTCGGTTGCAACTCCCAATCTATGAAATTCGCATCCCATAATATTTAAATCAAACTTTACATTCTGACCAACAACAAATTTTGTTTTTGACAATGCAGTATTAAAAGACGTCAATACATTTTCTAAACTATCTCCTTTTTCAGTAGCTAATTGTGTAGAAATACCATGAATCTGTTCTGCATCATATGGTATATTATAACCTTCAGGCTTTATTAAAAAGTCCTGATTTTCAATGAGATTACCAAATTTATCATGCAACTGCCATGCAATTTGAACTGCTCTTGGCCAATTATTAACATCAGTAATTGGAGCCTTCCATTTTTTAGGCAAACCGGTAGTTTCGGTATCAAAAATTAAATACATTTGCTTGAATATATCATTAAAACAATGAGTTTTTAAAAGTATAAATTTAATAGATTTTTTATTCTCACCAGCTGAATTTTTATTAACAATCCTTACTTTTTACAAAATAGATATAAGAAATAACAAAATCTAAAATACTTTTTATAAAAATATAATAGTTGTTGTGATTTATCAAAAAAAACATCTATTAAATACCCTAACAATAGTCATATTATATCATTCCATTATGTGTTATTTTTACTATTAATATTTAATGCAGTTTTTTTTATGAAAAGGCTTGATTACAACATTTTTATTGGGCTTAACAAAAATTTTGTAAAGCATTCCGGTGTAATTTCAAATATTTCTACAGACATAATAACTGTATCCTTAAAAGGAAATATGAACTGTGAAGCTTGCAATGCAAAGTCTGCTTGTGGTATTTCAGAATCAAATTCAAAAGAAATATCAATTCAAAATCCTCATCGCTCTTTTCAATTAAATGAAGAAGTTGATGTTTTAATGCAAAAAGAATTAGGATTAAAAGCTGTCTTTTGGGCCTATGTTTTTCCCTTTATTATAATGTTTACTATGTTGATCATCTCCTCATTCTTTCTAAAAGAATGGATTGCAGGCCTGATGTCACTTATTGTATTGATTCCATATTATTTAATGCTTCATTTTTTTAATAATTCTTTTGAGAGAACATTCAGAATTTCTATAATTAAAAACAAGGAATGATGACAGAATCGGTTTTATATAGTACTTTATTGTTAACTTTATTAGGAGGGATTGCAGCGGCTGTTTTGTATTTTGTTTCTAAAAAATTCTATGTGTATGAAAACCCGATGATTACTGAAATTGAAGACATACTCCCAGCAGCTAATTGTGCTGGTTGCGGATCTCCAGGATGTAAGTCATTTGCAGAAAAATTGGTAAATACAGAAGATATATCAGATTTGTTTTGCCCTGTTGGGGGAAATGATGTGATGAATTTAGTTGCGGAAGTATTGGGTAAAGAAGTTACTGAAAAAGACCCAACGGTTGCTGTAATGCGTTGTCAAGGCAGCTGTGATGTACGACCAAAAACTACAGAATATCAAGGTCCAAAATCTTGCGCTATTTCCGCTATGATCTATAGTGGAGAAACCGATTGTCAATATGGATGTCTAGGAGACGGCGACTGTGTAATTGCATGTAAATTCGATGCAATGTATATGGATAAAAACACCAATTTACCTGTAATTATAACAGATAAATGTACTTCATGCGGTGCTTGTGTAGAAGCTTGTCCAAGAGATATTATTGAAATGCGTCCTAAAAATAAAAAGGACCTGAAAATATTTGTCAGTTGTATGAACGAAGATAAAGGTGGAATTGCAAAAAGAGCTTGCGAAGTAGCCTGCATCGGTTGTTCAAAATGTGATGATATTTGTCCGAAAGATGCCATTACTATGGTAAATAACCTGGCTTATATAGATCCTGTTTTGTGTACATTATGTAGAAAATGTGTTCCTGTTTGTCCTACTAATTCTATTATCGAAACTAATTTTCCTCCTCCAAAGGTTAAAAAAGTTAAGACGAATGTAAAAGAAAAGGATGAACCAGTAAAATCTAAAACCAATGCTTAAAACGTTTCCAAAAGGAGGGGTTCACCCTCATGAAAATAAATTAACTTCAGCAAAGGCAATAAAAAAAATGCCAGTACCAAAGGTTGTTTATGTACCAATTTCACAACATATAGGCATTCCTTCTATAATTGTTGTTGAGAGAAAAAATAAAGTCGCAATTGGTCAGGTAATTGCTAAATCCGGTGGCTATGTTTCTTCTAATATTCATTCCCCTGTTGCTGGTACTGTAACTAAACTCGATAAAATAATTGACAGCAGTGGTTACAAAAAACAATGCATTGTTATTAGAACCGATGCAAAAAATTCTTCAAATTTTGATGAAATTAAATTTCCTTTAAAGGAAGAGATCCTATTAACTCCAAGTGAAATATTACAACAAATAACTAAATGTGGAATTGTTGGTCTGGGAGGCGCTACTTTTCCTTCACATGTAAAATTGATCCTCAAAGAAGATAATAAAATAGATTTCCTCATTATCAACGGCGTAGAATGTGAGCCCTACTTAACTGCAGATCATAGATTAATGCTTGAAAAAGCAGATGAAATTATAGTAGGAATTAAAATTTTAATGTTTGCTCTGCATATTAAAAAGGTAGTAATCGGCATCGAAAATAACAAAAAAGATGCCATTGCATTATTTAAGAAGCTACTAAAAAATGAAGATAGAATTAAAATAGCTGCCTTAAAAGTAAAATATCCACAGGGAAGTGAAAAACAATTGGTAAAAGCCATATTAAAACGAGAGGTTCCAAAAAATGGATTACCTCTTGATGTAGGCGTTATTGTACATAATGTAGGTACTGTTTTTGCTATTTATGAAGCCATTCAATATAATAAACCACTGATAGAACGTGTTGTAACTGTTACAGGTAAAAAGCTTAAAAACCCTTCCAACTACTGGGTAAAAATTGGAACGCCTATTAAAGATCTTATCGAAGAAGTTGGCGGGGTACCCGAAGAAACCCGTAAAATTGTTAATGGTGGACCTATGATGGGGAAAGCTATTAAGAATACAGATATGCCGGTAACTAAAGGAACTTCGGGTATTTTGGTAATCTCGAAAGAAGAGGCTAGTAGAAAAGAAGTAGAAAATTGTATCCGCTGTGGTGAATGTATTTTTGTATGCCCAATGGGGCTTGAACCTTTTTTATTAATGAATTTATGTGAAAGAGGAATGTATAAAAGGGCTTCTATTGAAGATATTATGACCTGTATTGAATGTGGTTCATGCAGTTATGTGTGTCCTTCTAACCGCCCTTTGTTAGATTACATCCGATTTGGAAAAAATATTGCTAGAAAGTTAGAAACAGTAAAAAATTAGAAATGAATACACCTTCAATTATAATATCTGGATCACCTCACATACATTCTGATAGAACATCAAAAAAAATAATGTATGATGTAGTTCTAGCACTAATTCCTGCTTTTTTGGTTTCATTGTATATTTTTGGTATTGGAGCCTTAATTGTTACTTCAGTTGCCGTATTTTCTTGCTTGCTATTTGAATACTTAATTCAAAAATATTTATTAAAAACTGAGGTAACTATTAGTGATGGTTCTGCATTAATAACTGGTATTCTATTGGCATTTAATTTACCTTCCGGTTTTCCAATTTGGATGATTATTGTTGGAAGTTTGGTGGCTATAGGTATTGCAAAATTTTCTTTTGGTGGACTTGGGTTTAATATATTTAATCCTGCCTTGGTAGGACGAGTATTTTTGTTAATTTCATTTCCTGTGCAAATGACAACGTGGCCTACTTCTATTGATAATCAAACCACTATTTTTGATGCAGTTACAGGAGCTACTCCTTTAGGAATTATTAAAGAAGGTTTAATGTTTGGAGAAACAATGACTGAGATAAGTACTAAAATTCCTTCAACTTTAGATATGCTATTGGGTATAACCGGTGGCTCCTTAGGTGAAATGTCTTCACTTGCTTTAATTTTTGGAGGCTTGTTTTTAATATTAAGAAAAGTTGTAACATGGCATATTCCGGTGGTTATGATTTTAACGATTGTTGTGATTACTGGTATTTTTTGGAGGATAGACCCGCAACAATATGCTAATCCGTTAATTCATATTCTATCCGGTGGTGCAATTCTAGGTGCATTTTTCATGGCTACTGATCTGGTAACAAGCCCTATGACTAAAAAAGGGATGGTGATTTTCGCCGTGGGCATCGGATTAATTACAGTTGTCATTAGGTTGTTTGGTGCGTATCCTGAAGGTGTTTCTTTTGCAATTATAATAATGAATGCATTTGTGCCACTGATCAATAAGTATTTTAAACCACGCAGGTTTGGTGCTAAAATTAAATCAAAAATAATTTAGTCATGCGCAAAAAGAAGTCAACTTTTATTAATATGATGGTGTCACTTCTTGTGATTACATTAATCTCAGGAATTGCACTAGGCTTTGTACACGATCTAACGATTGGCCCAATAGCCAAGGCCAAATTAGAACGCAAGATAAATGCGTTGAAATTAGTGTTACCAAAATTTGATAATAATCCCGTTGAAGAATTAAAATTAGTAAGATCGGAACAAGCCAAGGACAGTATTGAAATATATCCAGCTTTTTTTAAGAGTGAATTTGCTGGAGTGGCTATTGTTGGTTCCACAGAAAAAGGGTTTAGTGGTTTAATAAAAGTTATGGTTGGTTTTGATCCAAATGGAAAGATTATAAATATTGTAGTATTGGACCAAAAAGAAACACCTGGATTAGGTACAAAAATTAAGGATGTGAAATTTATTCAACATTATATTAACAAAAACCCCTCCTCATTTAACTTAAAAGTTACAAAAGATGGAGGAGAAGTAGATGCCTTAACAGGTGCAACCATTAGCTCAAGAGCATTTAGTGAAGCTGTTCAAGTGGCATATGATGCGTATATAAAAAATATTGATTCCATTAAAAAATCTGAAAATTAAAAATTATGGCTGATACTATTGATCAAAAACAAAATTTCATAAAAGGAATCGTAAAGGAAAATCCGGTTTTTGTTATGTTATTAGGAATGTGCCCAACTTTAGGTGTCACATCTTCTGCTTTCAATGGATTGGGAATGGGTATAGCCACCTTATTTGTATTATTAATGTCAAATATTGTTGTTTCTTTGGTGAAATCTCAGATCCCATCAAAGGTTCGAATTCCTGCCTTTATTATTATTATCGCTTCATTTGTAACAGTGGTTGAAATGATGTTAGAAGCATTTATTCCTTTTTTATATGAGCAATTAGGAATTTTTATTCCGCTAATTGTTGTGAACTGTTTAATATTGGGTAGAGCAGAAGCATTTGCTTCAAAAAGAAATTTAATTTCTTCTGTTATAGATGCATTGGGAATGGGATTAGGATTTGTTTTGGCTTTAACTGTGCTTGGTGCAACTAGAGAAATGTTAGGCAGTGGTAGTATTTTTGAAATAAAATTTGTTCCAGAAGATGCAAATACTTTCATCCTGTTTATATTACCTCCAGGAGCCTTCATAGCATTGGCATATTTAACAGTAATCTTCAATAAAGTTTCAATCAAAACCTAAACCAATGAAATCAAAAATATCAAATCTAAAACAAACATATTTTCAATTATTAACTTTTAATTTCTAACTAATGGATTATATCCTCATATTAATTGCCGCTGTTTTTGTTAACAATATTGTGCTATCTCAATTTTTAGGAATATGTCCATTTTTAGGTGTTTCAAACAAAGTATCAACTTCAATAGGCATGTCCGGTGCAGTATTGTTTGTAATGACAATTGCTACAATGGCGACCTATTTATTGTATCAATATATTCTGGTTCCGATGGGTTTAGATTATTTAAGAACAATTACCTTTATTTTAGTAATTGCTGCTTTGGTACAAATGGTTGAAATTATTTTAAAGAGAGTGAGTCCGCCTTTATATCAGGCGTTAGGTGTGTTTTTACCATTAATTACAACTAACTGCGCAGTCTTAGGTGTAGCAATTTTGGCATTAGGATTAGAAAATGGTAGCTTGTTAAAATCTGTATTTTTTGCAGTTGCTAACTCTATTGGTTTTGCATTGGCTTTGATAGTTTTTGCGAGTATCAGAGAGCAATTAGAACTTGCAAATATTCCTGAAAAGATGAAAGGTGTTCCAATTAATTTATTGGTAGCCGGACTTTTATCCTTAGCATTTTTAGGTTTTACGGGCTTAGTATAAAAGATAATTAATTCTTGTAGTGACCTAGATTCAGAAAGAATCGATTTACAATTCTGGCGATTGAGGATTTTGATTAATTCTATAACATATCACCACTGATAATTTTTCTTACCTTTTCCAAATCATGAGCAGTATCAATTGCAACGGATTCATGATTGGTAATTGCTACTTTAATTTTATTTCCGTTTTCTAACCATCGTAATTGTTCCAGTTTTTCATTTTTTTCCAAAGAAGTTTCTTCTAAATTAGAGAATTCCTTTAAAGCTTTGGGTGTAAAACCATACATTCCAATATGTTTATAAAAAGTGCTATTATTAGTCCAGTCATCTTTATCTTTATCACGAACAAAAGGAATAATTGATCTACTAAAATACAAAGCATCCATATTTTTATCGAATACAACAAATACACCAGAATTTAATTTATCTTTTGGCTTTGTAGGAATTACTAAAGTTGCCATTTGGGTACCTGAAACATTAAAACAACTTACTAATGATTTTATTTGTTCAGGTTCCAATAAAGGCTCATCGCCTTGAATGTTTAAAACAACATCAAATTCAAAATCCTTTTCTTTTAAAAATAAATTATATGCTTCTAAGCATCGGTTCGTCCCAGTAGTATGATCAATTGAAGTCATTATAACATAACCTCCAAAAGCTTTAACAACTTTTTCAATGCGTTTATCATCTGTAGCAATTAAAACAAAATCCAAAGCTTTTTTGGCTTGTTCATAAACTCTTTGAATCATAGGTTTACCACAAATATCAACCAAAGGTTTCCCCTCTAATCTAGAAGACCCATAACGAGCTGGAATAATTCCTAAAACTTTCATTTAAATTGTTATTTATAACACAAATATAATTGTTTTTATTAGCTTGATTCACTTATAAATTAATAAGATTTTCACTTCCGAGGAAATGACAAAAACACCCAAAAACAAATTCACCTTAAATAGCTAACATTCAAATTAATATTATTACTTTTGCGCCCTACTTCGAGAAAGTAGAATTTAATCATTAATAACTTAGGTCGTGAACCTAAAAATTTAAACAATTATGTCAGTAAAAATTAGATTACAAAGACACGGACGAAAAGGTAAACCATTTTATTGGGTGGTTGCTGCAGATGCTCGTTCAAAACGTGATGGTAGATCATTAGAAAAATTAGGAACTTACAATCCGAACACAAACCCGGCAACTATTGAATTAGATGTTGATACTACTGTAAAATGGTTACAAAATGGTGCCCAACCAACAGATACTGCGAGAGCAATTTTATCTTACAAAGGTGCTATGTTAAAAAATCATTTAGTAGGTGGAGTTAGAAAAGGAGCTTTGACAGAAGAGCAAGCTGAAGAAAAATTTCAAGCTTGGATTGAAGAAAAAGAATCAAAAGTTTCTGATCAAGCAACAAAATTAACAAAAGCTGCTGAAGATATTAAAGCAAAAGCTTTAGAAGTTGAAAAAGAAGTTAATGCTAAACGTAAAGCTAGTGCTGCTGAAGTTGAAAATGAAGCTGTAAAAGCAGAAGCTGATGCGAAAGCTGCTAAGGATGCTGCTGCAAAAGCAGAAGAAGCACCTGAAGATAAAGGCCCTCAAACAATTGATGATGTAGCTGCTGAAGCAAAAGACGAAGGTAAAAAAGAAGAATCGTAAATTTTTCCTTTTTATAATATTCCAAAAAACCTGATAATCACTTATCAGGTTTTTTTATGCTCTTATTTTTTACATTTAAGGTAAGTCAGATTATTAGTTGTCTACAGGAAAACCTCTATCTCTCATTAAAGCTTCCATTTTTGCATCACGACCTCTAAACAATCTATAAGCATCTGCTGGATCAATTGAATTTCTAGGAGCAAATAAATATTCCACTAATTTGTCAGACATTTCCTTATCATAAAAACCTCCTTTTGATTCTTTAAATGCTTCTGCTGCATCTGCTGTTAAAACATCTGCCCACATATATCCATAATATGCAGTCGCATATCCTTCACCTGAAAATACATGGCCAAATTGCGGTGTACGGTGACGCATTACTAATTCTTTAGGCAATCTAAGTTCTTGTAAAGTTTCTTTTTCAAAAGCATCAACATCAATATTTGTTGGATCTGCCAAATGTAATTTCATGTCCATTATTGCAGATGCTAAATATTCAGTAGTTGCAAATCCTTGATTAAAAGTTGCAGCTTTTTTAATCTTCTCTACTAACTCTTTTGGCATTGGATTACCAGTTTTATAGTGCACTAAATATTGATTGATCACCTCATCCGTTGACAACCATCTTTCTAATAATTGAGATTGAAATTCAGTATAATCTCTTACACCACCATTTAAAGTTGGGTATCTTACATTAGATGAAAAGAAATGCAAGGCGTGTCCAAATTCGTGGAAAAAAGTAGTAGCATCATCCCAAGAAACTAGAACAGCTTCTCCTGGTGCCGGCTTTACAAAATTAGAATTATTTGAAGCTAATACCGTTTTCTTTCCATCAAATGTTGTGTGACTTCTATAGGTTGTAGCCCAAGCACCAGAACGTTTACCTGTTCGTGCATAAGGATCTAAATACCATAACCCAATATGTTTTCCAGAATCTTTATCAGTTACTTCCCAAACTTTAACATCTTCCTGAAAAACAGGTACACTTCCTTCTGGTACAGGTTGAAAATCATAATTAAATAATCTTCCTGCCACATAAAACATTGCATCAGTAAGTTTATCTAATTGCAAGTATTGTTTAACTTCTTCTGAATCTAGATCGTATTTCTTTTTTCTAACTTTCTCCGCATAATAACGATAATCCCAAGGTTCAATGGTAATATTATCTCCATTGTCATCTGCTATTTCTTGCATATCAGCAACTTCTTCATCAACTCTTGCAATAGATGCCGACCAAACTGTAGTTAGCAATTTCATTACATTTTCCGGGTTCTTTGCCATTCTGTTTTGTAAACGCCATTCAGCATAATTTTTATATCCTAATAACTCTACACGCTCTCTTCTTAATTTTAAGATTTCAGCTATAATCTTATTATTGTCATATTCATCTCCGTTGTCACCACGAGCATAATAATTTGTCCAAACTTTTTTACGCAACTCTCTTTCATTTGAATAGGTCAAAAATGGATCCATAGAAGATCGTGTATTTGTTACGGCATAAGCTCCTACATGCCCTTTGTCAGTAGCAATTTTATCCGCAGATTTTACATAAGAATCTGATAAACCACTCAACTTATCATCAGTTAAATAAGTAACATAATTCTCTTCATCATGCAATACGTTATTTGAAAATTTTGTATAAAGCATTGATAGTTCTTTATTTATTGCCGCATAACGTTTTTTCTTTTCAGCACCCAGTTCTGCACCTTGCATTTCAAAACCTTTATAAGTCAATTCTACTACGCGCTGTTGATCTGCCTCTAATGGGGTTTTTAATGATGCTTCATAAACAGCTTTAACACGTTCAAACAGTTTTTTATTTTGAGAAATTTTTGAAGAAAACTCCGAAATTTTAGGCGCTAATTCTGCCTGTATTTTCCTTGCCTCATCGGTTGACATATTACTTCTTAATATCCCATAATAAGGAAACACTCTATCTAAAGCTTTTCCTGTTCTTTCCATTTCTACTATAGTATTATCAAAGGTTGCTGGTTTTGGATTATTAGCAATGGCATCAATTTCATCTAAATTCAATTGCATTCCTATTTCCATTGCTTGCTTCAATTCACTAACTTTCATTTGGTCGAAAGCCGGAACTCCATCATATGTACCTTTCCATTCTTTTAAAAATACATTTTCATTCATTGCTTTTTCAATTTCATCGTTACTATAGTTTTGAGCATTACTAATAAAAGTAAACAATACCAAGAACCCTAATAGTTTAATCTGTTTTAATTTTAGCTGTTGTTTCATCTGTTTATAATTATTGATTTTTAATCGGTAAAATTCATATAATCACTTCCGTTTGTGACTATATTTTAGTCGTGAATGTTTCGTTTCACATTGATTTAATTCTTATTTAGGCTAAATTTATAAATATTTTAGTAGTTATTTGTTGACATTTATCATTAATTTCAATAGTACCTTATTTTTTAAAATGCTATTTTTAAATAAACTTTGTTTATGTGTTATTTAAGAATAAATTTGCCATAAAAAGATTAATTATTTTATGCGTAAGGAAGACTGTTTTTATTTAGGTAAAATTGTAAAAAAGTATAGTTTTAAAGGCGAGGTAATTTTAAAACTAGATACAGATGAACCTGATATATATGAAAATTTAGATGCTGTTTTTCTGGATCTAGGTAAAAATTTATTGCCTTTTTTTATAAAAACAAGCCTACTTCAAAAAGGCAATCAATTACGAATTCGTTTTGAAGATATAAATAATGAAAGTGATGCTGATGGAATTTTAAAAACAGATGTTTACTTGCCCTTAAATTTACTCCCTAAACTAATCGGAGATCAATTCTATTTCCATGAAATCATTGGATTTAAACTAGAAGATATAAATTATGGTGAAGTTGGTATTATTACTTCCATCAACGATAAAACAGCACAAGATCTTTTTGTTATAGAAAAAGAAAATGTTGAAATATTGATTCCAATGATTGATGACTTTATTAAAAAAATAGATAGAAAAAATAAAAAAGTTATTGTTGAAACTCCCGAAGGATTAATTGAAATGAATCGCCAATAGCCAACTATTTTATATGAGCAAACCATTTCATTTTAAAGAATTTACCATCAAGCAAGATAAAACTGCTATGAAAGTTGGAACAGATGGAGTTTTGCTAGGAGCATGGGTTGAATTAGATGAACCTATAAACAGCGCCTTAGATATTGGAACAGGTACTGGATTAATTGCTTTGCAAATTGCTCAAAGAAGTTCAATTGAAACTATTGACGCTCTTGAAATTGAACCAAATGCTTACGAACAGTCTGTTGAAAATTTTGAAAATTCAGATTGGGGAGATCGATTATTTTGTTATCATGCATCTATTCAAAATTTTGTAGATGAAATTGACGACAAATATGATTTGATCATTTCAAACCCACCATATTATAATGACTCTTTTAAAGAATTAGAGAAGAATAGAGCTTTGGCTAGGCATACTAAAAATTTGTCTTTTTCAGAATTACTTTCGGCTACATCAAAACTATTATCTTTAAATGGAACATGTGCATTTATTGTCCCCTATAAAGAGGAAGAAAATTTCTTGAAAACAGCTAAATCCAATAAGCTATATCCTCAAAGAATTACTCGAGTTAAAGGAAATATTAAAACAACCTTTAAACGTTCTCTTTTGCAATTAAGTTTCTCTTCTTCAACTCCAAAAATTGAAGAACTGTCGATTGAAATTGATCGACATATTTACACCAAAGAATATTTAAAATTGGTAAAAGATTTCTATTTAAAAATGTGAC
>Ga0209013_10002856_pt1 | contig 15545 bp, 14 predicted proteins | sample Cruoilmetagenom2_FD_187291 | JGI IMG/M metagenome (GOLD analysis project Ga0209013, IMG submission 187291) | Oil polluted marine microbial communities from Coal Oil Point, Santa Barbara, California, USA - Sample 2 (SPAdes) (version 2) | ecosystem: Environmental > Aquatic > Marine > Oil seeps ... | reverse complement strand
ATTCAATTAACTTGTTGCTCATAAAAACCTCTGAAATATTTTATTAGAATGATAATTCAAAAGTTAATTCAATTATGATTTTAAAACAAGAAGGAGTACAGAAATGATAAAAAAATAGAGACCTTATTTTGTGATCTCTATTTTATTAATTTTAATGAGGTGATATATATATCATAAAAAACGGTCACATTTATCAATCCCCAAATTGATTAAACATAACCGTTAGTTTTTCTAGGTAATTTTATTTTCAAGTTTATATTGAGTGTAAAAGTTACTGCACATTTTCCTTACTCTTTCACTATTGTCAAACTTAGATGCCATTTTTAGAGCGAAAATTCCTCTTTTATCACCAATTTTGTATAGTGCTAAAGAAGCTGCTATTCTAGATTCAACATTTTCGCAATTGTGTAAAATTCTTAGTAATGGTAATACAGCTCTATTTGAATTAAGTTCCCCGAGAATTTGAATTGAACTTGTTGATAAACCAATGTTGTCTGATTCTAAAGCAGCTAATAGGGATTTTTCGCTGTTTTCAATGTTTTTATTGCCGATGTTTCCTTTAGCAGCTAAAGCGATATTTATACTTAATAAAATTGCCAAGCTTAATACTGATATCCTAAAAAATGTTTTCATGGTGATTCCTTTCTGTTTACTTTTGTTAGTTCAGACATTAAGACGGTTTGCTGGTTGGTTAGTTCCAAAATTTATCTCAATTTGAAAAAGTTTTGAAAATTTTGTTATTATAATTACTTTAATCAGATAGATAATTCTGAATATTGTGAAAATGAAAATAATTAAAAATTTAGCAGCACCAATTCAAAAATATAGATATACACTGCAAATCGTTTTTGCTTTAATTGTAATTTGGATTGGTATTGAGTTCCATCTTTTCATTACATACTTAGAGTCTAACGGAACTGGAACTTTCTTTGAAAGACCTCCGGGGGTTGACTCATTTTTGCCCATCAGTTCACTTATGAGTATTTATTATTGGATACTTTCGGGAATCCTGCATAATGCTCACCCTGCTGGTGTCTTCATTTTGATTGCTGTTCTTTCTCTCTCTTGGATTTTCGGAAAATCTTTTTGTAGTTGGATCTGTCCAATTGGAACACTCTCTGAATATATTGCAGATTTTGGGGATAAGGTGCAGAAAAAACTTTTCAAGAAAGTTTACAAAATTCCTCGTTTTCTGGATTACCCACTACGAAGTTTAAAGTATCTAATTTTCGGCTTTTTTGCTTATGCTATCTTTACAATGAGCGCAGCTACATTAAAAGAATTTTTAGATGGCTCCTATAATATTGTTTCGGACGTAAAAATGTATTATTTCTTTGCTGATATCACAAGTTTTTCTCTTAAAGTTATTGGTATTCTTTTTCTTCTTTCAATTTTTATTAGAGGATTTTGGTGTCGCTATCTTTGTCCGTACGGAGCGTTGCTTGGAATAATGACACTGTTAACTCCAAACAAAATCACACGAAATGCAGATACATGCACTGATTGCGGTAAGTGTTCTTTGGTTTGTCCATCTAGAATTAAAGTGGATAAAGTTAAAACAGTGATTTCGGATGAATGTACAACTTGTATGCTTTGCGTTGATGCTTGTCCGGTCAATGATACTCTGCAGTTGCAGAATATTATAAATAAAAAAAGAGTTCCGAAAAGGATAGTTGCATTTGGGATAATTATAATATTTTTAGTTGTTACCGGAATCGGAATGTTAACTGGTAATTGGCAGAATAATGTTACTAAAGAAGAATACCTTCAGCATTTCGAAAACTTAGAGCAAATAGATCATTTAACCAATTGATCACTTTTCTCAAAAAAATCTAATATTAATAAATATTTTTAATTCTACTTTAGTTTAAACAATATATTTTATAATATTCGTGCTAACCTTATTTATTAAAATTCATTGGGGGTAACTAATGAAAAAAATTAGTTCCATTCTTTTTTTAACTTTTGCTATTTTATTCAGTGTTTCAGCTCAACAGATTGAAGTTGAGTTTGAAGAGTATGATCTTGACAACGGTCTGCATGTAATTCTACATCAAGATGACTCCACTCCAATAGTAGCCATTTCAGTTTTTTATCATGTGGGATCAAAGAACGAGCAAGCTGATAGAACAGGTTTTGCGCATTTTTTTGAACATCTCATGTTTGAAGGAACTAAGTATATACCAACCGGCGACTATCACAAAATTGTTTCGAGTAATGGAGGCACCAATAATGCAACCACTGATTTTGATAGAACTTATTATTATGAAATTCTTCCATCGAATCAGCTGGCGCTTGGTTTATGGCTGGAATCGGAACGAATGTTACACTTGAAAGTTGATAGCACAGGAGTCGAAACTCAACGAAAGGTTGTAAAAGAAGAGAGAAAGCAAAGACTTGATAATCAGCCGTACGGGAGTTTACTAGAGGAAACATTTAAGCGTGCTTATACAAAACATCCTTATAACTGGACACCAATTGGATCAAGTCAATATATTGATATGGCAACAATTGACGAGTTCATGGAATTTTATAAACACTATTATGTCCCGAATAATGCAGTACTCACAATTTCTGGTGATTTTGATTTTGATGAGGCAGAAGCATTGGTAAAAAAATATTTTGCAGACATTCCCAGAGGAACAGAAAAAATTACTTATCCTGATATTATTGAACCAAGTAAAACAGAAGAGGTCAGAGATACTGTTTATGATAATATCCAATTGCCAATGGTCTTGATGTCATATCCAATTCCAAGTAAAACAGATCAGGAATCTTACGCAATTGATATGCTGACCACTCTTTTATCGGGCGGGCAAAGTGCAAGGATCTATAAGGAATTGGTAGATAAAGAACAAAAAGCAGTGTTTGCCGGATCAGTTCCACTTGCACTTGAAGATTCAGGGCAGTTCATAGTTTATGCAATATCTAACATGGGGGTTTCTGGTGAAGAACTTGAAAAATCTTTACAGGCACAACTTGATAAAGTGAAATCGGAATTAATGACCGAAAAGGAATTTCAGAAATTGCAAAATCAAATTGAAAGTAGAATCAGCAATAGTAATTCCACAGTGGCCGGTTTAGCTGGAGCGCTACCTTCATATTATGTTTTTTATGGAGAAACTGATTTTATAAATCAAGAGCTGGAAAAATATTTGAATGTTTCAAGAGAAGAAATAAAAGAAGTAGCAAACAAATATCTCAATAGCAGCAAGCGAGTAGTTTTATATTATTTACCAAAGTCTGAAGAAATATAATAAAGAGAATTATAAAATTTGGAGTTGTAAAAATGAAAAAAATAATATTCATTTTATTTTTAATTATTGTTGTTCCTCTTTCTGCCCAAGTTGATAGAAGCAAAATTCCTGAGCCAGGGCCCGCACCGGAAATTAAAATTGGTGACTACGAATCTTTTGAACTTCCTAATGGATTAAAAGTATTTGTTGTTGAAAACCACAAAATACCGCGCGTTGTTTTTTCGCTAATTCTTCATCGTGATCCCATAATGGAGAAAGAAAATGCTGGATACATATCACTTGCCGGACAATTGCTTAGAACTGGAACTACAAATAGAACTAAGGATCAACTTGATGAAGACATTGATTTTATTGGTGCTAATCTTTCTACTTCATCAACGGGTGTTTATGCCTCATCTCTAAAAAAGCATACTGAGAAAATATTAGAAATAATGGCAGATGTTACTCTTAATCCTTCATTTAGCCAAGATGAATTAGATAAAATTAAGAAACAGACTATTTCCGGATTGAAATCTAACGAAGATAGTCCTAAAGCAATTTCTGCTAATGTTAGAAAAGTTCTTCTCTACGGAAAAGATCATCCTTACGGTGAACTTCAAACAGAGGAAACCGTAAGCTCAATTACAATGGAAATGTGCAAGGATTATTATGATACTTACTTTCATTCAAACATAGCCTACATGGCGGTTGTGGGAGATATAACAAAGGATGAAGCTGAAGAGCTTGTAACAAAATATTTTGGTGATTGGAAGGAGAAAGAGGTTCCAACATTTGAATATAAAAAAGTTAAAAAGCCGTTGGTGCGAAAAGCTGCAATAGTTGATAGGGATAATTCGGTTCAGTCAACTATTTCAATTACATATCCAATTGATTTAAAAGTTTATACTGATGAAGCAATAAAAGTTAGTGTAATGAATTATTTGCTGGGTGGAGGTGCTTCGGGAGAATTATTCCAAGTATTGAGAGAAGAAAAGGGATATACTTATGGTGCCTATTCTTCAACCAATGCAGATAGAATAATTGGAAATTTTACAGCTTCTTGCGACGCTCGAAATGAGGTTACAGATAGTGCTGTTGCAGCATTTATTGATGTAATGACAAAATTCAGAAGCGAGAAAGTTTCGGAAGAAAAATTGCAGGCAGCAAAAAACTATTTAACAGGAAGTTTTTCCCGTTCACTCGAAAGTCCTCAGACAGTTGCCAGATTTGCTCTTAACACTGCTCGATACAATCTATCGAAAGATTATTACAAAGCATATCTGAAGAAGCTGAACGCTGTTACAGTTGATGAGGTTCAGCAATTGGCTAAAAAATATGTTAAACCAGATAAAGCTTATGTATTAGTTGTCGGAAAAGCTGATGAGGTTGCTGGAAGTTTGAAGAGATTCACTACAAGTGGAAAAGTCGATTTCTACGATAAGTATGGAAATATGTATGATCCATCTGTCAGCAAAATCCCATCTGGAGTTACAGCCAGCACTGTGCTTGATAATTATATTGTAGCAATTGGCGGAAGAGAGAATCTGGAAAAAGTGAAAGATAAAGTTTCTAAAATTAAGGGTTCCATTCAGGGAATGGAAATGAAAATCACGATATCTCAAAAAGCCCCTAATAAATTACTTCAAACATTAGATGCTGGAGGAATGCAGCAAACCACAATATTTGACGGCACCAAGGGAAAGCAAATTGCAATGGGAAATGAAGTGCCGCTCAAGGGAGATGATCTCCTGGAAACAAAATTGGAAGCTACATTAAATTTATTTTTAGATTATAAAAAACATGGGATAACAGCAGAATTAACCGGTATGGAAAAAGTTGGTGGAGAGGATGCCTACAAAGTGACATTGACTTTGCCCAATGATAGTAAATGGCTGCAATTTTATGATGTAGATTCCGACCTATTTGTTAAACAGACACAGACAAAAAAAACACCACAGGGAACCTTTACTGTTTCAATTACTTTTGATGATTACCGTGATGTAGAAGGTGTATTGTATCCGCATAAATTCAATCAAACAGTTGGTCCGCAATCAATGGATATGGAAGTTGAATCGATCTTGATCAACTCCGGTCTGGATGATAGTTTGTTTGAAGTAAAATAAAATATTGAAATGCTATCTGTCAATTATTGCTTGATAGATAGCATTGTTATTTCTTTTCTAGGGGTAATAATCGAAGCTTACTCAAAAACAATTGTTTTCCCACCGTAAGAAAGAATCCGGTGTTCTAAATAATAATGGATTGCCTTTGCTAACACTAGTCTTTCAAGATCTCTTCCTTTTCTAATCAAGTCCTTTAAGGAATCCTTATGGCTAACATGAACAATGTCTTGGGCAATTATTGGTCCCTCGTCTAAATTATCAGTGACAAAATGACTTGTAGCACCAATAATTTTCACCCCTCTTTCATAAGCTTGCTTGTAAGGATTACCCCCGATAAATGCAGGCAAAAATGAATGATGAATGTTGATAATCTGGTTTGGAAACTCAGATACAAATTCATTTGAAAGTATCTGCATATATCTTGCTAAAACAATTGTATCAATTTTAAGTGCGTGTAATAATTCAATTTCTTTTTGCTCTTGCTCTACTTTGTTATCCTTATTTATAGGGAAGTAATGGAACGGAATTTTGTAATGATCCGCCAGACTTTCAAGTTCACGATGATTTGAAATAATAATTGAAATATCGGAATTATACTCACCGATGTTATGTCTCCATAATACTTCCTGTAGACAATGATCATACTTAGAAACAAAAATTGCAAGTTTACGTTTTACATCTGAAAAATTAATTTTCCAATCGGCATTTGATCTATTTCCAATTGGAGTAAAAGCTTCATTCAATTCATGGAAAGGAATTTTAAAATCTTTCATTTCCCAAGCGATACGAATAAAAAACACACTTTCTTCTGGATCAACATGCTCATCTAAGTCAGTTATATTGCCGCCATTACTGGAAATAAAACTTGTAATTTCTGATACCAATCCTTTCTGATCGGGACATGATAGCAATAAAGTAGCAGTCGTATTTTCCATTTTCATATTTGATCCCCATACTCTTTCTTTTTAAAAACCCAAAATTCTCCAAGTACAAAATTGAAAATCATTCCAAGTCCAATTCCTATTAAATTTGCAATCAAGTAATAAATTCCAACATACTCTGATAGTACAATAAGCGTTATGTAGTTGATGGCTGCACTCAGAGAAGCAGTAACATAATACCTCCACATTCTATGCAAGAAAGAATATTTATTATCTACCGAATTATCTTTCCACGTCCAATAGTTATTCAGAACAAAATTTGTGAAGATAGAAACACCAATTGCAAAGAGAGATGCTATGGTTAGCGGCATGTTCAACCGATCTTTGCAGAACCACAATAAAAACATGTTTACGAAAACACCGCTTCCACCGACAATACCGAATTTTACAAACCGAATGATAAATTCTTTATCTATTCGGTCCTTTATAGTTTTTAGCATAGTAACAATATATTTTTCTTGCTGATTTACCATTTATAAATTTATAATCAAAAACTTTAAGTTCCGTGACTTTATCAAAATATTGTCTGATCTCTTTTAAGTCAGGCTTATATTCTGAGCGGTCACTTCTTACATAGAGAGCGTTCTTACCGATCAAGCTTTTTGGTATTCCCCAATAATCAAACTGTAATGCACGCTTACCATAAATATTTTCTGCGTATGTATCTTGCTGATCAGGTAAATAAAATTTTATTAGTGAAGCGCTTTTATATCCGTTAGTAAAAATGAAACATTCTTCCTCACCGCCATGTTCCTTTTGGATTTCGTAAATCTGTTCTGCTGCATCTTCCCATCCGCTCCAAGTGTTTCCATTGCCAAGAGGTAGATTGGGAACAACCATAATTAGGTGTCCAATAAGAACCAAGACTATCGAAAATATATAGCCAGCTTTGATCCACTTATTAGGAATTAAAAACTTATCATAATATTGAACAGCAATTATCACTAGCAAAGGAAGAAATCCAGGAAGCAGCCAATTCATCTTAACTAGTGAAGTTAGACTCACAAGTGTAAATCCAACAATTATCACAAAAGCAGTCCAGAAGAATAGATGTAGGGATTCATTCTCTTTCCAATCCTTTAAGGTTTTTGTGAAACCTTTGAATAAGTAAACAAAAAGCAATGGAGTAAGCATAAAAAGCTGACTGGAAAATAATTGCAAAATATAAGTAATTCGTAATGATCTAGCCCCACTTGCCCTTTCAGTTGATTGAAAAAGAAAGGAAGCCCACTCCCGAGAAGCATTCCAATATATCACCGGCGAAAAGATTGCAAACCCAATAACAATTGCCAAATATGGATAAGGTGTGAACAGGTCACTTCGATACTTTTTTGAAAAAAGTAAAAAGAAAAAGATAGCACCCAAAATCACGACAGTAGTATATTTACTGACCAATCCTAAACCTAGCGCTGTGCCCGTAAGAAGCCACCAATTCTTGTTGCCGGTGATAATTCGTTCCTGCACCGCATAAATTGCCAACAGCCAAAAAAAGATAAGTGGAGTATCAGGCACAATAGTTATTGAATATATATGAGAGAACAGAGTTAGGTTATATAATATTACCGTAAGAAATGAGAGGGAGTATTTATTTGTTTCTTTGAGAAAATGCTCTGCAAAACGAGATACAGTTTTGTATAAAAGAAGGCTAGTAAGAATGTACCAAATTACAGCCATGAACTTAACACCGTAGATGGTATTTCCAAAAATATTTGTTCCTAGCCAGATTGAATATGCAGCCATTGGAGGATGATCAAAATAGGATAGGTCCAGATTTTGTGAGTAGTACCAGTAGTAGGCTTCCTGCGGCGTTATTGGGATTAAAAAAAGATATAATAGTTTCGCGACAAATATAATTCCAATAAATTTATAAAAATTATTTTTCGAGGAAAGAAAGTATTCGTTTAGTCGTAAATTTATATTTTTCATCAAGTAGATAAAATGATTTTGTTTTTTTATTTATTATTTCTTTTCTTCAATCCGTTCATATCTGTTTGATCGGTTAAATCCGTGTGCTATTAAAGCACTTAAATCGAATTCATTGTGATTTTATTTGCAAAATTTAAAACAACTTATAATAGCACTCGGATAAAACGAATTTAACTAATTAGAACGAATCATTTTTTAAATTTATTCTCAAAAATCATTCTTTTAAATTTGGGTTCTTTTCCAAAATTAAGCAGCAAACCAACTTCAATATTAGTAGCTTTTAGATAATTATACAGCTGAGCCTCATGTTCTTTCTTTAATCCGTTCATATCTGTTTGATCAGTTAAATCCGTGTGCTATTAAAAAGCTGCACACAAATTAACAAGTAATACTATAAACTCTTTTTTATATTAAATGTTAAGATAATAATTCATAATTAGATTAATATGAAATTCCGAACAGAAATAGATATTGAAAAATCTCCTTATCCAATAGAGCATGATAAAAACATTCTGACCATTGGCTCATGTTTTGCGCAGAACATTGGTGAATATTTTAATCATTATCGATTTAATATTATGGGCAATCCCTATGGGGTGCTCTATAATCCGGTCTCAATTTTTAACTCATTTAAACTTGTACTTGATAAAAAAGAGTTTACACAAAGGGATTTAATCGAAGCCAACGGTGAATGGCACAGCTTTTATCATCACAGTGATTTTTCTCATCATGAACCTAATATCTGTTTGGATAAGATAAACAGTGGATTAAAAGCAACTACCGATTTTTTAAATAACTCTGAATTGGTAATTATTACATACGGAACTGCTTATGTTTACAGAAATATTGAGCAGGATATTGTTGTTTCTAATTGTCATAAAATTCCGGCTAAAGATTTTGAGCGTAATCGATTATCATTAATTGAGACAAAAAAAACAATTGAGCAAACAATAAATTCATTAAAAACTATTAATGAAAATATTCGAATAATTTTTACGGTAAGTCCCGTAAGACACTGGAAGGATGGGGCAGCAAACAATCAAATAAGCAAATCAACACTACTGCTTGCTATTAATGATGTTATAAAAACTCATAAAAATTGCGAATATTTCCCGTCATACGAAATTATTATGGATGATCTGAGAGATTACAGATTCTATAATTCTGATCTTCTTCATCCCAACAGAATTGCAACTGATTATATTTGGGAGAAATTCAGCAAAGCAATGCTTTCTGATAATTGTTTGTCAATTATGAATGAGGTTGAGAAAATTGTAAAATCCAGAGAGCATAAAGTCCGAAATGTAAAATCAAAAAATCATCAGGCATTCATTAAAACCAATATTAAAAAGATTATAACTCTTCAGAAAAAACACACTCACCTTAATTTAGGTGAGGATGAATCGTTTTTTAACAACCAACTCCTTAAATGATTCTAATCAAATTTCTTCTGTGAGTTCAACAAATCTTTTGTAAGGAATTGCAGTTAAACTCTCCGCCTGAAAAGCTCCGTTCAACATGCCGATCATTGATACTTTTGCTGCAACCTCTTCATTTGGTGCTTCGTAAATATCAAGAAAATCATAAGCACCCAGTAGTGCATAGTGCGCAATAAATTTAACATCTGGACATTTATCTTTGACTTGTTCTAACCACTGATGTCCAAGTTTCGGTCTTTCCTTTATTTGTTTTGATACATCTTGGGATAGTTTTGTCATTAAAATGTAAGTTTGCATAACATCCTCCTTTTATTTAGAAAATAATTCATAAAAAGTGAATATGAAACAATATATTTATAGAACAGAAGTAAAATCGTATTAGTTAACTTTATGCCGACCATGATCAATCTCTTTCTTAACTTAATAACATGCCCTCAATAATGCAATGGAAATAAACCATCCAAAAGCGGATAAAATACCCTAGTTCTGTCATTTTATTATTGACAATTTCACGAGTTTTCATTTAACTTTACATAAGCAGATAAAAAATTCTTATTTACACATATAAAATAGTCGATCATAAAAAGCATGAGGATTAAATGAAAAAATTAATTTTACTATTTACAATCATTCTGTTTTCAATTTCATCATTACTTTTAGCGCAAGATAAACTAAAAGTAACAGCTCAAATAAGACCGCGGTTGCAAGTCGACAACAAAGATTTCAATAGCAATACAGGAGCAAATTCATTTACTGAACTTCGTTCAAGATTGGGTGTGAATTTTAAAGCATCAAAAGAGTTATCTGGATTCGTACAAATCCAAGATTCGCGGCTTTTTGGAAGTGAACCCAACACATTATCAGATACAAAAAACCTTGACCTGCATCAAGCGTACTTTAATATAAAAGAAATTTTCAAATTACCATTTAATTTAAAAATTGGTAGAATGGAACTTTCATATGGTTCACAGAGATTGATTGGAGCTGTTGGATGGCATAGTGTTGGGCGTAGTTTTGATGGTTCAGTGTTAAAGCTTGTAACAAAATCAATAGATGTTGATTTTATAGGTGCTAAGACAAATGAATCTGGATTGACTAGTGATACATTAGACAACTTTCTTTTTTCTGTATATGGTAATTTAAAAGTCATTGATGGATATAAAATTGAGCCTTTTATTATTGGAGAAACAAGAGTTCATGATAACTTTAATAGGATCACTATTGGATTATTTGCTGGGGATGGTAATAAAGTTGGTTTTTCTAATGAACTTGATGCCGCATATCAGTTCGGGACACAAATGCTGGATGTAAATATTGCAGCATATATGGCAGCTTATAACTTAAAATTTACTTTTAACACAAAAGCAAAACCAATGATTGGAGCTGGCGTAGCTTATCTTAGTGGTGATGATGGTGAAGATGCAGCAAATTATAAAGTGTTCAACACTCTATATGCAACGAACCATAAATTTTATGGGTATATGGATTACTTTTTAAATATTCCAAGAGACACATACGGTAAGGGATTATTGGATATACATGGGAAAGCTTCCATAATTCCTTTCAGTAAATTTACTATAGCTCTTGCGTATCATCTGTTTAATTCAAGTGTAGATTACACGTTGATCAATGGAAATTCTTCAACAAGTTTTGGATCTGAAATAGATATTACTTTAGCTTATGGATATAACGATCTTGTGAAATTTGTTGGCGGGATTTCGTATTTTACTCCCGGAGATATCTTCAAGGAGAAAAGAGGTGAAGATTCTTCAGCGTGGACTTACTTAATGGCAATTGTAAACTTATAATTATTAGGAGATAAAAATGAAAAAAATCAGTTTAATTATTTTATCCCTCTTTATGCTTGGCTTTCTTTCTGTCTCTGCACAGAATAATAATGCCAAAGTTGCAGGAAAATGTATGACTTGTCATAAAGAGAAAAGTCCAGGAATTTACAAGCAATGGCAAAAATCTAAGCATGCAGAACATAATGTAACTTGTTTAAGCTGCCACTCTGCAGAACGTAGTGATAAAGATGCGTTTGAACATGAAGGTGCTTTTATTGCCACACTCGTTACTCCAAAAGACTGTGGTTCCTGTCATACGAAAGAAGCAGAGGAAGTAGGTAATTCATACCATGCAACTGCTGGAAAAATATTAGAGTCTAAAGATGCATATTTAGCATATGTTGGCGGCGGTACTCCGGCTGTTGTAGCTGGTTGCGAAAGTTGCCACGGAAGTAAAATGCTCATTGATGAAAATTCACCAAACAAACTTTCATCTTTGACTTGGCCTAACAGTGGAATTGGGCGAATCAATCCAGATGGTTCCCTCGGCTCCTGCACAGCGTGCCATACTCGTCATGCTTTCTCAAAAGCTCAGGCTCGCCAACCAGAAGCATGTTCTAAGTGTCACTTGGGTCCAGACCATCCGCAAAAAGAGATTTATGAAGAGAGTAAACACGGAAATGCCTACTACACAAATAAAGATGAAATGAGTCTTAAATCAGATTCATGGATTGTTGGTGTTGATTATTATGAAGCACCGACTTGCGCAACTTGTCATATGTCAGCTACAGCAAAACAAAAATTCACTCATGATGTTGGTGATAGAATATCCTGGACACTTCGTCCTCCAGTTTCAAAATTTAAAGATAATCACAAACAAAAACGTAAAAACATGAGAGATGTATGTGCGGCTTGCCATACAGAACGCTTCATAGATGGACACTTCGTGCAGTTTGATGCTTTAGTTAGATTATACAATGAAAAGTTTGCTAAACCAGCAACAGCTATTATGAAAATAATAAATGACAAAAAGCTTAAACATAATGGTGCAAATTTTACAAACGATATAGATTGGATTTATTGGGAACTATGGCACCATGAAGGAAGACGAGCGCGTCACGGGGCTGCAATGATGGGGCCTGATTATACTTGGTGGCACGGCATTTATGATGTAATTCATAATTTCTATTTCGAGTTTATTCCAGCAGCTAAAGAATTTAATGATCCGGATGTTAATTCTGCTTTGGATAACTTAATGAAAAAGGACCCCATGCATAAGTGGTTCTTAGCAAAAACCACAGCAGAATTGAAAGAAGCAATACAAAATGGTGAACTGGCAAAAGTATATTCCAAATTATTTGACGAAAAGTAGGGACTAACCAATGAAGAAGAAATACCTAAATTTCATTCGCGGTGTTTCAATAAATAAAACTGGAAAGACGGGGGTGGTGTTGGCAACATCATCCTTTGTTGCTATGATTTTCTTAGAGCTGCTTAGGGTTGCTGGAGTTTTAACTAATGCATACATTGGCTTAATAACTTATCTTTTACTCCCTACTTTATTTGCGATTGGTCTTGTTTTCATTCCATTCGGGTGGATGAAGTATAGAAAGGAGAGTGGCAAATCTACTAGAGAGTTACTCGAAAAACAGTTCACTGAAGATGAATTGGAAAAGAACAGAATTGGTTCGACACTTGTTCGTACAGTTTTGATTTTCACAATGGCAAATGTTTTATTCCTTTCAATTGCCAGCATGAGGATGCTTAACTTTATGGATGAAGCAGAGTTCTGTGGAACGGCTTGTCACTCCGTAATGGGACCAGAGTGGGCAACGTATCAAGTTTCTCCACATTCAAGAGTTGCGTGTGTTAGCTGCCATGTGGGAGAAGGAGTTGGAGCGTTAATTGACTCTAAATTAAATGGTACTTGGCAGATGATTTCTGTTACATTCGATTTACTCGAAAGACCCATTCCAACTCCGGTTCACCAATTACGCCCAGCACGAGAGACTTGTGAAAAATGTCATTGGCCCGAAAAATTCTATGGTTCCAATATAAAATCTATTGTTCATTATGAAAATGATGAAATCTCTACACCTAAATACTCTACACTTGTTCTAAAAGTAGATTCAGGAGAAGAGGTTGGTAAGGCTGGAATACATTGGCATATTGATAGTTCCAACCAAGTACGTTACATTTCAATTGATGATGAGCGTGAAGAAATGCTCTGGGTTGAAGCTGAGCAAACTGACGGAACGTTTAAACAATTCACTAACAAAAAGCATTCTGATATTAATTATGATTTTGAAAAAACTCGAATAATGGATTGCGTTGATTGCCACAATAGAGCCACTCATATTTATGAAAATCCCAGAGATGCTGTGGATAAGAGAATCAAAAAAGGATTGATTGATCAATCGCTGCCATATATTAAACGTGAAGCTGTTGGTGCAATTACAAATAGTTTTACTACAGCTGATATGGCAAATCAGATTATTCAAAATCATATCACAAGTTTCTATCGTGATAACTATCCAAATTTGCTAGGGACAAAAGGGGAGAGTATTGATAAGGCAATTGCAACATTGCAGGATGTTTATAATACAAATGTGCATTATGGAATGAATGTTGACTGGAATGTTTATCCAAATCATTTAGGTCATAGAAATAATGGAGGTTGTTTCCGCTGTCATAACAATGATCTTATTGATGATGAAGGAGAATCTATTAATAGTGACTGCACACTCTGCCACTCAATCTTAGCATATGATTCGCCGGAACCATTTACATATTTAAAACCCGCCGAAAATAATGAGAACCGTGATTCAGTAATGCACGAATATCTAAGAGATGAATTTTTAGATTTTTCATCGAAATAATTTTAATTAGCCCGGTAATTGACCGGGCTTTTTTTTGAATATTTTATATCAAACTCTTGCACCATTATTTTTAGTTCACTATAATAATTTCACATTTTAAAAAGAAAGGCTAGCATGAAATGTTTTGATCAAGATTTTATAGATTTTTTTAATGAGCTAAGCAAAAATAATAACCGCGATTGGTTCAATGAAAATAAACAAAGATACATTGATTCGGTTAGGGAACCATTCTTCCATTTTATTGAAGCGCTGATACACCAAATCCACGATGATGACAATTCGTTAATTATAACTCCAAAGGAAGCGATCTTCCGAATTTATAAAGATGTAAGATTCAGTAAAGATAAACTTCCATATAAAACCACAACTTCAGCAATTATTTCGCCCGGCGGTAGAAAGGACTTTACAACACCTGGCTACTACATTGAGATGGATTTTAATGGTATTAGATTTTACGGTGGTGCTCATTTTTTGGATAAAATCCAATTACAGAATTTACGCGAACATATTTCCTCGAACTTAAGTGAATTTAAGAAATTGCAAAAAGAGATAAAATTCAAGAAAGAATTTGGAAGCTTACAAGGCGAGCAGAATAAAAGAATACCGAAGGAATTCAAAGAAACTGCTGAGATTGAACCACTCATATCAAATAAGCAGTTTTATTATCGTGCAGATTTAAGCAAGAAAAAAATATTATCCAATACTCTAATCGATTCATTAATGAAACTTTATGCAGTAGGTAAACCAATAAACCAGTTTCTGACAAAAGGAATTAACAGGTAATTAAAAGTAGAGACAAACCGTCTACTGACAGATCGTCTTTATTAGAAGCTTATTATGAATATATTGTCTTTAACAAGTGATGAAATTGAAAATATAAAACAGTGATATGTTTGCTGTTTTTGGTGAAAAACTTGGCGCTTAAATGTTGTTTTCTAGAATACCAAAACCTAGGCAAATTAAAGAATTGCAAAAGAGGTTAGATGGAAAATAATATATCAAGTCGGGGGTCTGGATACCCCCCACTCTAGTACGATGTCGCGTCCTTGCCAACTTTTATCCTTCCTAATTTTGAAATCCAATATTAAAAAAGTCCAATTACTAATCGATAAAATTGTTATATTTTTTTATATTAAATTATAAATATAAATGTCTTCTAGCTGTTAAAAGTTTATGTTTTTGGAAGAAAGGAAAAGTAACATACAAGAATAAAA
>Ga0209013_10002855_pt1 | contig 15547 bp, 13 predicted proteins | sample Cruoilmetagenom2_FD_187291 | JGI IMG/M metagenome (GOLD analysis project Ga0209013, IMG submission 187291) | Oil polluted marine microbial communities from Coal Oil Point, Santa Barbara, California, USA - Sample 2 (SPAdes) (version 2) | ecosystem: Environmental > Aquatic > Marine > Oil seeps ... | reverse complement strand
GCAGAACAAGGATTCGAACCAACCTCTGTCCAACAAATTACAGAACGTTGCGGTATTTCTAAAGGAGCATTTTATTTGTCTTTTAAATCGAAAGACGAGTTGATAGTAGCATTAATCGACCAATTTATGAGTCAAATGATTTCAAATACTGACTACCAGGTCACAAACATGCAAAATAATGAATTATCATTATATGATTTTTACTTTACAATGTTTCAAGCATCACAAAACCACTCAAATTTCGCTAAAATTCTAATGAAGGAACAGTCTCATTCATTCAATAAGGAGCTTGTCTTAAAGTTCCATGATTATGACCGGTTATTAGAGAAAACTATCCTGGCTATGACAGAAAAGTTATTTGGAGAAAAGGTCGAAAATACCAAATATGATTTAGTCTATTGTATTAAAGGTTTTATAAGTATCTATTCAGAGTTGATATTATTCAACAATGTTCCCGTAGATTTGGAACAACTCGCACAATCTTTAGCTGAAAAAACAAATTTGCTTGCAACCGAGGTTAAAATTCCTTTTGTCACCAAGGAAATTTTTCAGCTCAGAAGGTTGTCTAAGACAGAAATTACAAACGAACAACTGCTAGAAATTTTAGAACAAAGCTTAAGTGAAGCAGAAGAACCACTTGAACTAGAATCTCTAGTCTTGTTAAAACAGCATTTGTTAGAACCCTCTCTTAGTCCCGCCCTAGTAGAAGGTCTGTTAAAAAATATTCAAGGGTACCCTAATTCCAAATGGATTGCATTTTTGCTTCGCAATTATTTAAAGTTAAACTCCGTTAAATAGAGATGCTTTAATTGGAGATTATTTCAAGGTTCGCTCTAACGTAAATCGGGTACTTTATACACAACACACTTTAAAAGAGAGTTGCGATAAAATGTTTGGATTTTCGGATTTACTTTCTTTGATAATTTCCGCCTTTATCATCTTGCCTATTGTTGTATTTCTTCGAGAAACAGGTTACTTGATAGTAAGTGAACTTTTTGGCGTAAAGAACCCCAGACTGACTATTGGTTCTGGGCCAAGACTATTCAATTTTTGGATCATTGATGTTCGAAAACATTATCATCTATTTAGCTGGTTTTCATACGATGCACTAAAAAGGGAAAGCAAACTAGCGTATATATGTATATACGCTGGTCCTATTCTCATGAATCTGTCGGTAGCTCTACTACTAAACGCGTTATTGGCAAACGGTCTATTAGAAGAATATCGAACATTTTGGGAACGATTTGTATTTTATAGTTTTTATTATGTTTTGTTCGATATTATTCCAATGAGAACTATAAATGGCATGCCAAACAATGGAATGATCATATACGAAATGCTTCGTTATGGAAAACGGACTGATTGGAACCACGAACCATTTATATATAAAACAACCGAAATTGAAGAGGCATACCAAGAAAATCATGAAGAAACAAAGAATAATAAGAAGGAAGATAAATGAGGAAAAAATTCTTAGCTTGATGAAGAGGGCTACTCTACAACCCAGATCTTCATCAAGCTATTTGTTTAGGGGTTATTATATTAAAATATTTTTCTTCCCAATTGTCCTAACGCATAGTGAATACCATGTTGTAGCGTCTGGAAACAATCAAATTTGGATAATTGAACGTTTGATTGAGTAATAATAACGCTTAGTTTAGGGGAGATACCTACAAGAACTGTCGTAACTCCTATTAACGAGGAAACTGAGCCAATTTTATCTATAAAGCTTGCCGTATGTTGACTAATATTCTCATTAAGTCCCGTTAAGTCTAGAACTAAATATTTCGCTTTGTATGAAGGTAAATTTGTTAATGTTTTCTCTAATAACGCCTCTGAACGATCTTCATCATACTTACCGATCAACGGTACTACGACTATTCCATCCAAAACCGGGATAATCGGTGAAGAAAGTTCATTTATTAATTCAGTTAAGTCTCTAACTTTATCTTCTACTACAGCTTCTAAATGAAGAATTTCATCCATTTCTGTTTTCCGAGCAAGCTGGCGAATATTGTGATTTACTGTAATTGAAGATAGGAAATAATTTACTTCAGTATATTCCTCGCCCTGTAATTGATCTTTTACTACCTCATACCATATATTTTCATTCAGAAGTCCAGAGAATATTCCAGCGTAATGTGCGGGCATATACTTTCCTCCCTCTGATTTTTCTTGTGCTTTGTTTATTTTGTATTCCCAGCTATTTTTAAATTTCGCAGTAAAAGTCTTATCTTCTAAATTTAGGCCTTCTACCTGTGCTAAACCCCAACCTGCGGAAGAATATGTATTTGTAATTAGGCTGACAGCTTCCATGACACTTACGTTTTTCATATTTTGAAAATACTCTCCAACTACTACTCCTTGACGGAATCCTGTAGCTTCAAATACTAAGTTAGATGCCTCATCTCCAGAAACTTCTTCAATAGTATCAAAGAAGGATTTCATTGCTGAGGAAACCCAGAAAAGAACAGCATCCTGTTGTTCAAAAAGAAACTCTCCTTTTTCCAAATCCCAGTTAAAACTAACCCCACCTATATCAATACCTGCTTGTTTGTCCATATTTATATCCCCTTTACATGTTAAATTATTTATCTGGCGTAGGCCTCCTAGACAATTCAAAAGAGAATTTAATTTATATTTATTTTACTACTCCGACACTTAAAAGGGAAAAATTATATTGTTTCTAGTTTCAAATGAACAGAATCTAGGAGCTTTTGATAGCCTACTTCCTGGTATATTTTATTGGATGTCGGATTCGACATATCTGTGTAGAGCACACAAAATTCAAATTCTTTCAGTAATTCATTACTTACTGCAGCAACCATTGTTCGTCCATATCCTTTTTTTCTATTTTCTGCAGGTGTAAAAACAAGAGAAACTGTAACGCCATTCGTTGTTGGCCTAGCCTTTTTCATCATAGACACAACTTCTCCTTCGTTTTCCCAAAGGAAGACTTCCTTACCATTTAACATAGCATTTACACGTCTTTTTATCTCCACTGGAGCCGTAATGGATAATCTTGTATCATGTTCAAACTGGCTATACCATTTCTCTATAAGAAGAGAGTCGTTAGTCGTTGCATAGCGCCAAGAGCCTGGGCTCATTTCAAGTGATTCCTCCACCTGATTCAATCTATAGAGTCCCTGGTCCATCAGTAAAGAATAAGTTCCACCAGTTTTTTCTTGCCACTTTTGTGCAAACATAATAGCCCATTCCTTTACACTGATGATAGATTCTACTCTTATGGAATGTTTGATCAATTCTGCGATACATAAGTCCATGCAAGCAGATATTTGCTTTTCGTCAACAATTATTATATTTAAAGGATGTGGAGGAGTCATTTGAAAAATCGCTAATATCTTACCTTTTTCTTCAATAGTTGCTATGTAAGGGGAATCGTATACACCCGCTTTTATCCCATTTAGAACACCAAGAAATAAGCTGAACTTATCCTCATTTGCTTCTAAAAACGGTATTACTTTGTCCGCAAACGTCTCCACATTTTGATAATGCTGAAATTTCATATAATTGCCCTCCCTTTATCTTTGTATGTTAATATAACTTAAAACACTAAGAGAGGGGAATACTTTTATGGAAGTTGTTTCAATTAGAGATATTCATATAGGAAATGGTATTCCAAAAATTATTGTTCCATTGATGGGTAGAACTTTAGAAGATCTTCTTTTAGAAATAAGATACCTTAAACAAACTAACTTCGATATTGTTGAATGGCGTGCTGATTTGTTAGAAGATATTTGTGATCTCTCTAAAGTGAAACAGACACTTTCCTACTTGCGTCAAGAACTATACCCTACCCCTCTTCTATTCACGTTCAGAACACATCGTGAGGGCGGCAGTAAAAGAATAGAAGACTCTTACTACGAAACGCTTTTAATAGAAGTGATGAAAACAAAAGAAATAGATTTACTAGATGTAGAATTATTTTCTCCTCAGATGACAGCAATAATGAAAGCAGCAAAAAGAACAGATGTAGTGATCATTATGTCTAATCACGACTTCGAAAAAACTCCAGCCAAGGAAGAGATCATATGGAGACTCAAAAGAATGCAAGAGTTAGATGCTCATATACCCAAAATAGCCGTAATGCCAAACAATCCAGCGGATGTTCTGACATTACTAGATGCCACGTACACAATGCAATCCTTATATGCAGACCGTCCCATTATCACTATGTCAATGGCTTCTACTGGAGTAATCACTCGTCTTGCCGGTGAGGTATTCGGTTCTGCAGCAACGTTTGGTGCAGGGGTAGTTACATCTGCTCTAGGTCAAATCCCAGCAAAGGACCTTAAATATATTTTAGAGTTACTACATACAAACTAAAAATGTCCAAAATCTATAAACCCCATCCTCTCAGATAGAAAAGGATGGGGTGATTTTTATTTAATTATTTCCAGAATTTCTTCTGGTACATAGGTTTTCTTGTCTTTTAACACCGGTTTTTCCGAAAATAATTGTAAGCTTTTGTTGTAGCTATAAGCTTTTGTATCGCGAAAAACTTTGATAGAACTGTTACCTTTTGTGAGCTCTACTAACCTTTGCTTAGGAGTAGTATAGCTTTTCACTTCATACCCAAGTTGCTCTGCTACTTTACGGAGTGGAATCATTTTTGTCCCGTTTTGTATAAAGTGATCATTTTCAATAATTTTTTTTAAATCGAGCGATATATAGCTTATAGCAATAATCTTCGACGGAGTTGTTTGATCTGGTATACCTTCCATTCCTCTTTTAGTGAAAGAATAAAAAACAACAAGCTCTTTTCCCTCTATATCCTTCTGAGTTACTACTTCTCCCTTTTCATTAAGCATTTTAGTTTCTTCAGAAATGCTTAACTGAAGTTCGTGATCTAAACTAAGCAAGTTTTGGTCAAACTTCGCTACTTTCACAAAGCTGAATTCTTCTTCACTTGGAATAACGATAAGCTCTGGAGTTATTCTTGCAGGATAAATTAAAATCCTCGGCTTGTTTTTATCGTAATATGCCTCTACTTTTTGCCCTATTTGAAAGGATTCTTTTTTTACTGACTCTGATTTTGTACCTTTAAAGAACAGAACTTTTTCATCAAATGTGAAGATAGTGGTGATTGGTTCATCCTCTTCTGTCACTACTGTAAGTGCAAGCTGATCAGTATCGTTTGTTATTTCAGTTATCACACCTGAATATTTTGCATAGTTTGATGTATCTTCAACATTCAAAGATGGGATTGCTACTATTTTAGTTGGAGATGTCTGCGCTGGAATGCTTTTTGTAGCTATCGTATAAAATACAAGGAGCTCTTTTCCATTTAATTCTGTTTTGTCTATTCTGTCACCCTTTGTATTTTCTAGAACAGTTTTATTATTCACTTTCAAATTCAATTCATTATCTAAGCTAAGAAGTTCTTCATCAAATTTCCCTACTTTAACAGAACCGGGTGTTTTAGCATCATTCACAATCACTAATTCTGGTGATATCTGTGCTGGATAAATCATAATCATCGGTTTATCTTTATCATAATAGGTATCAATTTGCTGTCCTTTTTGGATGTCTGTTTTTTTCATTTTTTCCGTTGATCCACTATTATATATCAACGTTTCGTTTGTTAAATTGTAAAAAGTAATAAGTGGCTCTTTACCTATTGTTTCTACCGTTAAAGTAACAATGCCCTCTTTTTTTGCCACATCTGTTATAATTCCAGATGCTTTTACAAAATTGGTTGTTTCTATTTTTCCAACGTCACTTTGAGCCAAGACTGATCCATCGCTCCATATAAGGCCTAACGTTAAGATTAATACGATCATTCCACAAATTTTCTTCATCGAATCTCCCCTTTTTTTGCTTCTCTTACCATTTGACGGGCTTTTTACAAAAACGTTACAAATTAAATGAAACATTCTTAATATTGATTCGTATAAAGTTAAAGAAGTAAAAAAGATAGGAGTATGAATATGACTTTATCAATAAGCCAAGTAACTAAGAAATATCAAGATTTCGTAGCCGTTAACAGTTTGTCCTTTACAATTGAAAAAGGAGAAATCTTTGGATTGATTGGACAGAATGGTGCAGGTAAGACAACGACGTTTCGCATGATTTTAGATTTACAGGAAACTACAGAAGGAAGCATTATGTGGAATGGGGAGCATATAAATTCGATTAACAGAGATATTCTAGGCTACTTACCGGAGGAGCGTGGCATCTTCCCTGCTATGACTGTAGAAGATCAGTTATACTTTTTTGGCGAGTTAAGAGGGAAGCATAAAAAAGATTTAAAGCAAGAAGTAGATTATTGGATAAATCGTTTTGAATTAGACGATAAGCGAAAAGCAAAAGCAGAAACCTTGTCCAAAGGAAATCAGCAAAAAGTTCAATTAATTGCTAGCTTTATACACCAACCAGAGTTCCTTATATTAGATGAGCCATTCAGTGGCTTAGATCCTGTTAATATGGATTTATTAAAGCAAGCAATTCTAGACTTAAAGAATAAGGGTACAACTATATTATTTTCTAGTCACCAGATGGATAATGTCGAAGAACTTTGTGATCATTTATGCTTATTAAAACGGGGAGTCTCCTTATTTACAGGAAGTTTACTAGATTTGAAGAAACAATACGGAAAAACTAAACTAACCATTCGTACAGATATTCCAAAAGAAGTACTAGCTGGATTACATGGAGTAAGAGATATTCAAGTTGGCCGAGACCAATACACATTAACACTGGAAGATGAATCGCATGCGCAGTCTATCTTTGACTACGTATCTAATGGGAAATATATAGAAAAATTTAGCTTAGATTATTTATCATTAGATGAAATATTCAAGGATAAGGTAGGTGCTAAGCATGTCTAAGTTTTGGTTATTAGTTAAGCAACTTTATGTTCAAAAAGTAAAAGCGAAATCATTTATATTTTCTATCATACTATATGTTGCGGTTATCAGTGGTGTTATGTTCTGGTCTGACATTAAAGAAGCATTTTTCCAGGAAGATGCTCTACAAATTGCTTTAATCAATGAGACAGATGTGGAAATCGAGGCTCTATTTGAGTCGACTAACGATATAGAGTTTACCTTCCCTACAGATGACGTAGAAAAGGTAGAAGAACAGGTCGTCGATGGGGACTTTGCAGCTGTCATTTTTGTGGAGGATCAAGGTGATTCACTTACAGCAGAAATCGCCACCTTTGAACCACTAACATTTAATGATCAACTTAGTCTTTCTTCCACATTGCAATACGCCGGGAAAATATATGAAGTACAGCAGTTAAACTTGACTGCGGAAGAAGCAGATAAAATTCTGCAATCCGAGACTACAATTACGATGAAAAATCTAGATGAGCAATCTGTATCAGGTAAAAGTGAGGATGAGAAAGCTGCAGGGATTGGCGCTTCCTTTTTAGTAGGTTTTCTAATTTATTCATTTGTTATGACATTCTTATCGATGATTACAACGGATGTTGCTTCTGAAAAAGGTTCGCGTGTTTTAGAAGTTTTACTTGCTAGTATCAAACCATCTACACATTTTATGGCGAAATTAACCGGAACGTTTCTTTTAGCGTTAACACAAATTGGAGGATTATTACTCGTTCAAGGATTGTTATTTGCCCTTATCGATGGCGGCTCGAAATGGGATGTTGTACAAGAAATTGCCAGCGAGTTATCCTTTGCATTTATCGGATATTCAATAGCATTTTTATTGATTACAATCATTTTATACTTAATACTAGGTGCGTTATTAGGATCTTTAGTCTCCAAAGTGGAGGAATCCAGTCAAGCTATGATGCCAGCAATGATGCTTGGGTTAGTTGGATTTTATGTTCTAATCTCTGGAATGGCAAGTCCGGATACAATGCTGATAAAAGTGTTCTCTTATATTCCATTTACGTCAGGTATGGTTATGCCACTACGAATTGGAGCGACAGATATATCATCTTTTGAGCCAATCTTGTCTATGGGGATACTCATTGTGACCGTAATTCTTCTTTTCCTACTAAGCTTGTCCTTCTATAAACGAAGTGTACTAACTTATAGTAGTGGAGGAATAATTCAAAAGATCAAAACCGTTCTAAAAGTAACAACTTAATATCTCAGTGTTTTGTACAACGAGGCAATCGTGGGGGTAGCAGCCTTTGCGATTGTTTTTTTATACAAATTTTGATTTCTTGCATAAAATAATGGATGAAAGAAGGGATGTATATATGTGTGGAATTACTGGATGGATTCATTTTCAAAGGGATTTGAGAAACGAAGAGTCAGCAGTTGCGAAAATGACCGAAACCTTAAAGAAACGTGGCCCAGATGAAGATAATACTTGGAGTTCTCCGCACGCAGTGTTTGGCCATCGTCGACTCACAGTAGTAGACCCTGTTGGTGGAAAGCAACCCATGACAAAAAATTATCAATCAAATAAGTATACACTTGCGTATAACGGAGAATTGTACAATACAGAGGATCTCCGAAAAGAATTATTGAAACGCGGGCATAGCTTTTCCGGTCATTCGGATACTGAGGTTTTATTGACCTCCTATATCGAATGGAAGGAAAAATGCGTTGACTATTTTAATGGTATATTCGCATTTGCTATTTGGGATGAGTCGGAACAAAAAGTGTTTATTGCACGCGACCGACTTGGTGTTAAACCACTGTTTTATACAGAAAAAAACGAGGGCTTCCTATTTGGTTCCGAGCAAAAGTCACTCTTTGCTCATCCTGCTATTTCCCCTATCATTAATAGAAATGGCTTAGCAGAAATCATTGGATTAGGCCCCTCACGTACCCCCGGCTCTGGCGTGTACCAAGATATACATGAATTACGACCTGCCCATGCACTCAGTTTAACTCGTAACGGCCTCCGGACTTGGCGTTACTGGAATGTGGAAAGCAAGGAACATACAGATTCTTTAGATGATACTACCGAAAAGGTTCGCTTGTTGGTAACCGACGCGGTAGAAAGGCAACTTGTATCAGACGTTCCCCTTTGCACATTCCTTTCTGGTGGCTTGGATTCCAGTATTATTACCTCAATAGCCGCCAAGTCCTATTCTCAAGATTCCAAATCCCAACTGCACACTTACTCCATCGACTATCAAGATAATGACCATCATTTTAAAGGTAATACTTTTCAGCCTTCAAATGATCTTCCATGGATACAAAAGGTTACGAACCATCTGGATACAAAACATCATTTCTCCATTATTTCGCAACAAAAACTGGCAGATCATTTAAGAGAGGCTGTTCACGTACGCGATCTTCCAGGCATGGCCGATATCGATTCTTCTTTACTATGGTTCTGTCGAGAAATAAAACAAGACTTTACGGTAGGTCTATCTGGAGAATGTGCAGATGAAATATTTGGAGGCTACCCATGGTTTCACCAAATAGGAAAAGCAGAAAAAGGATTTCCTTGGATACGATCTACCAGTGAACGATTTCAGTTATTGAATGATAGTTGGCAAGGTAAATTAAATATTGAAGAATATGTACAAAATGCATATGACACTACTTTAGCTGAAACTCCTCTTTTGGAGGGAGAATCGGAAATAGATGCCAAAAGACGCGCATTATTTTATATGAATATGACTTGGTTTATGACTACTCTGTTAGATAGAAAGGATCGTATGAGTATGGGGGCCAGCCTAGAGGTACGTGTACCATTTGCGGACCATCGTCTGGTAGAGTATGCATGGAATATTCCGTGGGAGTACAAGATGATTGGCAACCAAGAAAAAGGAATATTACGAAAGGCATTTGAAGGCAGCCTACCCTATGATGTGCTTTATCGTAAGAAAAGTCCATATCCAAAAACGCATAATCCTGTTTATACAGCTCTTGTAAGTAGTTTGTTAAAAGAGCAACTAGAAGACAAAAACTCGATTCTGCATGAACTGTTCCAAAAGCAACGCTTGGCTGACCTTGTGGAATCCAACGGAGAAGCATTTAAAGTGCCATGGTTTGGCCAGTTAATGTCTGGACCTCAGCTTCTGGCATATTTAGTTCAGATGGATATTTGGTTTAAGGATTGTAATGTTCAACTGGTGGATTGATTGCTCATCATTGCTTATTGGAAGATATAATCCCAAAAGATAATGGATATATTTCCCGTTACACAAGCAAATCATTATGAAGAGCAAGTAACGGAATCTACAAAAGGATTTACTCTGATTAAAACAGAGTAAATCCTTTTGTATTAGTTTGAAATTCTACGAAAATATGCATCTATAAATGGTACCAAATAGTCAATTACCGCTTCATCAGGACTGAGCTTCGGGTGATGCAATCCATAAGACGAGTTAACTCCAGCCCAGAATAACAGACCTGGTATTTCTTGAAGGAAATAACCAAAGTCTTCGCCAGTCATAGCTGCATCACATAAAATGGCATTAGTTGCCGGTTGAGCTTTAGCAAATGCTAAAAACTCATTCGTAAGTTCCTCATCATTTTTCACCTGATAATAGGATGAACCATAGTCTATTTGAATAGAGCATTCAAAAGCAATCTCGGCTGCACGACAAAAAGTCTCAATTTTCTCTTTGATAATCGTCATCGTTCCTGCATCCATCGTACGAATAGTACCCTCTAGACGAGCACGACCAGAAATTATATTTTGTACCGTCCCAGAGGTGAACTTTCCAATTGTTAGAACTGCAGGATCCATCGGATTAACAGAACGACTTACAATTGTTTGTAATTGTAATAATAGCGTTGCTGCTGCAACAGACATATCTCGGGCTTGATGTGGAAATGCTGCGTGTCCTTCCATGCCAACCACGTCTATATATAATTCAGATGTATTGGCAAACAGTAAACCAGGACGAGTAGCCACTGTACCAACAGGATATTCTGGTGCCACATGGAGAGCAAATATTTTATCGGGCATCAAAGCTGGTTGTTCTTCTTTCAACCATTCTCGCATCGGAAGTGCACCTCCTGGACTTTCCTCTGCTGGTTGAAATAGGATAACTGTATGATCTTTTATAGGGTTTTCTACTAGTTTTCTAAGTAAACCTAGTGCAACTGTCATATGAACATCATGTCCACAGGCATGCATTTTCCCAGGATGGCTGGATTCGAACGGTAACCCAGTCATCTCTGTTATCGGTAGACCATCAATATCCGTTCTCCAACCAATCGTTTGTGAAGGTTCAGTTCCCTCCACCTTCACAACAATACCTGTTTTCCATGTAGTAATTGTAAGCCGGTTTTGTGGAAGCGCACGAATTTGCTCCAATAAATAATTATGAGTTTTTACTTCTTTAAAACCTAATTCAGGTATGCGATGTAAATCTCTCCGAATATCTTGTAAGGTTTTCATCGGTCACCAACTTATAACTGACGTAATTCTTGCATGATTTCCGTCTTCGATCTTGTTTGATCATCTATTTCTTTAATCACTTTGGCAGGCGCACCAACAGCTACCGAGTACGGTGGAATATCCTTCGTAACGATGGCACCCGCTGCTACAACTGCACCTTTACCAACTCTACACCCTTCAAGAACTACAACATTCGCACCAATCATTACGTCATCTTCAATAATAACTGGAGTAGCAGAAGGCGGCTCAATCACTCCCGCTAGAACTGCACCTGCCCCGATATGACAGTTTTTCCCTACAGTTGCACGTCCACCTAGGACTGCGCCCATATCAATCATCGTTCCTTCTCCAATAACTGCACCAATATTAATAAGGGCACCCATCATAATTACACAATTGTCCCCTATACTAACCTGATCACGAATAACAGCACCTGGCTCGATGCGAGCATTGATCCCTTTTAAATCTAAAAGTGGAATAGCAGAGTTACGACTTTCATTTTCTACTACTACATCTTCAATCTGATTTTTATATTCGTTTAAAACGGATTCAATTTCTGACCATTCTCCAAATAATACTAGAGAATTCCCTTCACCAAACACTTTCGTATGTTCCCCGAAAGAAATCTGATCTATGCCGTTTCCTTTTATGTATACTTTCACCTGTGTTGATTTCTTAGCGTGTTGAATATATGAAATAATTTCATGTGCATCTAATTGTTTCATTTTCCATACCTCCTCAAATATGTATTCATTCTACAGGAATTTTTATTAAAAATCACGAATTTAAATACACTTTTCGGAATTTAACCAACAATAAGTTATTTTAAGTCAAATTAAATGTTATTAATAATACATCCTCGAAAACTTTATAATGACATGATAATCTTCTCCATGCTCAACTAAATTATAAATTGATAGAAAATACAGACAATTAGTTGTAAATTACCATATTAGTAATATAATAATACTAATCTTCTATTTTGAAGTACTAGCATCCTCGGCGTCTTACTTACTAATAATATGTACTTTCAAAAATGAGTGGGAGAAATAATTATTTTGGGGTGAGAAAGTTGAAGAAAAATCAATACAGATTTTTAGCTTTACTTCTCGGCACGATATTATTACTCACAGCTTGTAGTGAGAGCAAAAAAAATATTGCAATAGGACCTCCTGCGAGTGAAACTAATTCGATTTCTAAAATTATCTTTGACGCCTATGGTCTTGGTGAAGACGACTATAATGAGCATCAAGAAGGATTTGGAGATGCTGCTGACGGTGTTCAGGACGGAAACATTGACATTTCCATTGGAATTCTAGGGCTTCCCGCTGCAAGTATTGAAAGCTTACAAGCCTCCTCTGGTGACGTTGTTATGATTAGCCTTACTGATGATGCCATCAAACATATTGAAGCAAATAGCGGATATAGACGCCACACCATTCCTAAGGACACATACGATTTTCTAGAGTCTGATGTCGAAACCGTAACCGCTTACGCAATCCTCATGGCTAATACCGATACAATTGATGAAGAGCTTGGTTATAATCTAACAAAAATGATGATTGAAAAAGCAAGTGAAAATACACATGCTCAAGCTAAACAAATGACGTTAGAAAATGCGCTTCTTGGTTCGGAAGGACTTCCTATCCATCCTGGAGCTAAACGATATTACGAAGAACAAGGATTAACAGTGGAAAACCCAGTTGCTACACTTAGTGCAGATGTAAGTGAAAACAAGAGCGAGTTTATACTTGGTACCGGAAGTCAAGGTGGTACTTACTATCCGCTGGGTGGTGAAATGGCGAGCATTTGGAATAAAAATATTGATGACCTTAATGTAACAAACACTGAAACCGGAGCATCTGTTGAAAACTTATCTAGTATCCGAGATGGACATATGGATCTTGGAATGACAGTGCATGTACCTGCATTACAAGCTATAAATGGTGAGGCTGCATTCGACGGACACAAAGTTTCAAACACGGCTTTTATAGGGCATATTTATCCTGAAGTTATCCAAATTGTTACACGTAAGAATTCTGATATAAAAAGCTTTGATGACTTGAAGTAAAACTTCAAGGTTAAGTCAATGACTTTAAAGGTGAGGTGGGAAAATGCAGGAGCAGCAACCTATCAACGCACAGGAGATCTTAGAAAAATATGATAAAGAAAATCAGTTTCGTACAAATATTGGTAAATGGGCTTGGATAGTCACATTTTTAGGTGTATCTCTCACCTTATTCCATCTATATACAGCTTATTTTGGTACTCTTCCTTCCCAGAAGCAAGGGGCCGTACATTTAGGAACCGCACTTGGTGTTATATTTCTTTTGTACCCGGTAAAAAAAGGAATGCTAAAAGTACAAAAAACAATACCCTGGTATGATATTTTACTAGCTTTCTTGGCGATGTATGTAACCTATCATAAGATTATTTTCTATGAATCGATTTTGCAGAGTCGTGTTTCAGGCTACAATACCCTAGATATAATCATTTCCATATTAGGTATACTGCTAGTGCTTGAAGCTACAAGAAGGACAGTCGGTCTACCAATTGTAATAGTCGCATCAGTAGCAATACTATATGCTATTTACGGTAACTTAGTCCCTACGCAAATTCTTTCACACCCAGGTTTTTCAGTTGATCGAACTTCTACTGCTCTCTGGTTTAAGGAAAGTGGTATATTTGGGACTCCGATTCAAATCTCAGCAAAATTTATTTTCCTTTTTCTATTTTTTGGCGTAATGCTCGTACAAACAAATATAGGTAAATTTTTCAATGATCTTGCATTCGCTTTAACCGGACGCTATACAGGTGGAACTGCAAAAACCGCCGTAGTAGCAAGTGCATTACAGGGATCCGTATCGGGAAGTTCTGTAGGTAACACTGTTGCAACTGGATCTTTCACGATTCCAATGATGAAGAATGCAGGATTTAAACCTGAATTTGCAGGTGCGACCGAAGCCGCAGCTTCTACAGGTGGGCAAATTATGCCACCAATGATGGGTGCAGCAGCATTCATTATGATGGAATACCTAGGGGTTTCTTATGGAACGATTATGTTGGCTGCGCTTATTCCAGCTATTTTATATTTCACAGGAATTTTCATTGGGACACACTTTGAGGCAAAGAAATTAAAAATACACGGTTTACCAAAATCTCAATTACCGTCCTTCCGAAAACTTATGAAAAAAAACTGGTTCATGTTACTTCCACTACTCGTTATCATAGCAACGATTATGTATGGCTTCACTCCGCAACGTGCCGCTCTTTTCGGAATTATTGCAGCTTTTTTAGTTAGTCTTGTTCGCACAGAAACTAGAATGTCATTCAGAAAAACGATAAACGTCCTAGAACAAGGTACGAGAGTAGCACTTCCTGTCATAGCAGCAGTTGCAACAGCTGGTATCATAGCAGGCGTTGTTAGTATGACGGGGCTGGGTTCAAAATTTGCAGCAGGCGTAATTGAACTTTCGAACGGTTATCTAATTCTCGCACTAATTTTCACCATGATCGCTTGCCTAGTCCTAGGAATGGGGCTTCCAACAACAGCCAATTATGTTGTGACAGCAACAATTGCGGCTCCCGTACTTATTAATGAATTTGGAGTGGCGCCAATAGCTGCTCATTTGTTCGTCTTCTATTTTGGCATTGCCGCCGACATAACACCACCAGTATGTTTAGCTGCATATGCTGGCGCTGGGATAGCTGGTGCTAATCCTTTTAAAACTGGAGTTATAGCAGTAAAACTAGCCATTGCCGCGTTTATTGTCCCATTTATTTTCATTTACAATCCAATTTTAGTAATGGTAGACATCGAACCAGTTACGCTAATATTCTCAGTCGTTGCTGCAGTGATTGGTATGGTCGCTGTCAGCAGTTCAATGATTGGATATTTCATTCGAAACTCCTTGGTTTGGGAAAGGTTTGTTCTTTTCGCCGCGGGAATTCTGCTTATCTTACCTGAGATTACTACCACCGTTATAGGCGTCGTTTTAATTGTAGCCATATGGTTTATTCAAAATCGTCGATCCGATGATGAACATGAATCTAAAGGCTTAACAGATAGAATTACTACAAACTAATGGGAATATGTTATAATTCAATTATTAATTTTTGAAGGGATGATGGGTGGACAATGATTTTATAATCTTATTTCTTGCATAATATTTGCTGCTTCATGCAGAACAAAATATTTTATACGCAAACGGAAATAGGATTAGTCTGCCCATTATTC
>Ga0209013_10002854_pt1 | contig 15555 bp, 16 predicted proteins | sample Cruoilmetagenom2_FD_187291 | JGI IMG/M metagenome (GOLD analysis project Ga0209013, IMG submission 187291) | Oil polluted marine microbial communities from Coal Oil Point, Santa Barbara, California, USA - Sample 2 (SPAdes) (version 2) | ecosystem: Environmental > Aquatic > Marine > Oil seeps ... | reverse complement strand
CCCTTTAAGCAAATATGGATAAATCTCACTGTCTTTTCTTCTTTTACTAAGATTTGGTTTGGGATATATCGCTTGTAAACACATGAGTCGCATTAAACGCCGGATTCACTTACGGTTCACGGGATATCCCTGGCGATTGAGCCAAGCCGTTAATCCTCGACTGCCGTAAAAAGGTATTTCCGTAAATTGCCGATCAATCAAATCCATAAGTTCAAGGCTATATGGATCAATACCCACCGGCTCATAATACAAACTCCCTTTTGAAACATTCAATAATTCGCATTGCCAGTTTATGCTTATATTTTGATAACTTCTGTCTATCAATTGACATCTGTCAGATGTCAATTTTACTAAGATTTTTTTTTAGCCAGTCGTTTTCGACTTTTAGTTTCCCAATTTGCCTGTATAATTCTTCGACCAATTTTTCCTGATCTTTCTTTTTTCTGTCTTTCGCAACAGAGAAAACATTAGGTAAAGCCGTTAGGGCCTCCTTTTTCCACCGCATAATTTGGGCCCTGTGGATCTCGAACTTCGACGATAACTCAGCAATGGTGTCCTCTGATTTAATTGCCGCTACTGCTACTTTTGCCTTAAAATTTCCTGGGTATCTTTTCCTCATCTGATCTCCTTTTCTGATCAGAAGATATCACAAGAAAAGTAGCTTAACCAGTGGTTCGAAAATTGGGGTCCATTATACAACGCTTGATAGGACGCAAGATATCTCCTACAGAAGTAAGTAACGCCAATAAAGAGTTGATAGATGCACTGGAGGATTGGAGAACCCGTGATCTATCCGCGGACTCTATCAAATATCTGTTCTTAGATAGTGTCAACTTTGATATGCGTATAGATGGGAGTATAGAGAAAGTACCCGTCCAAGTGGCTATAGGGGTTACAGAAACAGGGCATAAACTGGTCTTAGGCTTCCAGGCAGGGGATAAGGAATTTGCTCCCACCTGGCCTTTATCTGCCTTAAAATGGAGTTGCATTGGAAGTCAAACCCTATAGGGAAAGTGCGTAACAACCTGCCATTCTTCAAAAGATTGGTTGAAAGCAATTTTACACAAAAAACTTGACAATACTAAAAGTCCCCTTGATTTCTCCTGACTTTATCAACTGAGGATAGAAGGCACGTCCTTCACATTTGAGGATACCCCATTTCCTTCATTGCCTAGGGTTTACTGCAACGATCTGAGTTATCCGGCGGAGGTCTTACTCGCAGCTTTGGTGGACAGCCTTCTAGGAAATGTAAACCGGTTCCCTTAAAATGATTTCAATGCTTTCTTTGGCCACTGACGCTAGTCTGGGATGGCTATCCACAAGGCTTGAAACCTGTCTTAGATGATCTGCGGTCCTCATTATAAGGGATGCCATATCGCCCTCGTCAATGGGAACAATTTTAAAAAGTTGTTCCCATACAATGCCCTTTGCCCACAAAAAGAGCGCAGCAGAAGGCCAGAAAAAAATTGGAGTGGCGTCAAATCCTCGTTTATTCTTTTTGCTTCTGATATGTTCGATGTTATCAAGTATATTGTTGAAAACCCCCTCAAGCTCTGCCAGGTCAACAACATCCTTTGTCTTCAGCTCGACCGCCTGGCCCCTGTCCCACACAAAAGGGGCAAGACCTCCTGCCAGAAATTCGGGAGAAAGTCTATCCAATGCCCCCTTTCTGATTGCCTCGGCAATCAAAAGGGGCTGATCCAGTCTCAACTTCGAGGACCAGTAGCCGTCAGAAGTTAATCGGTCATTTTCATCCACAAATTCTGTTTCCCTCAAAAAACTCAAATGACGTTTAAAACTGTACCACAATTCGTGACCTACTTTGTTCATGCCTCTTTTTCGATGGGCCGGCGTTTTTCGCTCCTGGAATGCGGCAAAGGATCGATCAAGGAGTTCCTTGACTTCCAGGGGTGTGTGGGACAGGAGCAGATTCAAGGTCATTGAGAAATTGATATGAATTTGGCTCGTTATTGGTTCGGCAGGCGAATCCTGCAAATGATAAATAAGCCGGGGATCCTGGTGAAGGCCGGGGATAATTAAGGCAAAACCAATGTTATCCTTTCCCCTCCTGCCTGCCCGGCCGATCATTTGATGGAGTTCCATTGCCGTCAAATCAGCAAATTCGTGTCCATTGTATCGGTCGCTCTGCACCAGGACTACTGTCCTGGCAGGAAAGTTGACACCTGCCGCTACAGTAGATGTGGAAAAAATTGCCTCCAGATAGCCCCTGTTCATCATTTTTTCAATAAGCATCTTCCAGAATGGCAACTGCCCACCATGATGGGAACCCACCATAGAATTTATAAGTACCCCCATTTGCCTGTGTCCCATAAGATGTGGATAATCTTTCAGAAATTTTCTAATGTCTTTTTTCAACCGATCCCTTAACTCAGGCGGCTTATCCACAGGTTGGCAGGATAAGACTGCCTGATCACAATCCCTTCTCGACTTGAGGAAAAAGATAGCCGGCAGCAGGTCAAGTTCTCTCATGCATTTAATGACATTACCAAAATTGATTTTTTCATGTCTTCTTCCTCTTTTTCCTGCCCTGTACGCAAGGAATTTTTTTACTTTCGGGCTGAGTGCTTTCCCGGCTCCCAGCGGGACAATAAGGCCGTCAGAAAAAAGGAAGAGCGTTTTCATGGGAACAGGACGTTCTTCAGCACGCACCACCCTGTTTGGTATTTCACGTATTTGCTTTAGCCACGCACACGCCTCTTTTGCATTGGATATAGTTGCGGAAAGGAGCAAAAGCCTTACTCTCGAAGGGAGGTAAATAAGGACTTCCTCCCATACAACGCCTCTGTCAGGATCGCTCAGATAGTGAGCTTCATCCAGGATTACCAGATCTGTTCGAATACTTTTGCCCTTGTGCATAGAGTCGTAAAGCTGGTTCCTGAGGATCTCGGTTGTGCCGACAATAACATTGGCATCTGGATTTTCCTTGCGGTCGCCTGTCAGGATACCGCAGCGATCAAACCCGAATTCATTGCAAAATTCCTGATAGATTGAATTGGAAAGGGCCTTAAGGGGTGATGCGTACCAAACCCGCAAGCCCTTGGCGAGGTATAACTTGATGGTTTCCGAGGCTATCCATGTCTTTCCAGCGCCTGTAGGTGCGCTGACCAGGATATCATAGTCATTGATCAGATGCAGGGACTTCAACTGAAACTCATCTGGTATGAAAGGACTTGGCCCAGGTACTCCAATTTTTCGGAAAACAGACTTAAGGCCTGCGTCTATTCTCGGTTTTTTATAATAGGATTCCGCCCGACTGCGTCTCTTACCGGACGTCCGCGTCTTTTGGGGTCTATGATAGTATTTTCTTTTCAATAGTTATCCTTAGGGGTTGTATAAAAAAAACGTCATTTCATCTTGTGAAAACATCGGTGTGTTTCCAAATAAGATCTTCTGGGAGGCATGGGAGGCACAATAAAATTGATGTGCTTTTTAGGAGGCTGTCCAAGAATGGCTTCGTAGCAAGATCGAGCGAAAATTTTGAGGGCAAGGCGACAATGCTAAAACGGCCGTAGGCGTAGCAGTAGCCTACGTTGAGGACGTTTTGGTCTTGTCAACGCAGTCATCAGAATTTGCAGCCGACCGCAGTAGAAATCTATTCTCGGACAGCCTCCTGGTAAGGCAACTATTCAGGTTGATTAGGCTGTAGGTCAAAGGCTATCAGTTTTCCAAGTCTGCGCTACCTGCGCACTGATCGAAGAGAGGTACAAAAAACCTTCTCTATCTCCTCAATTTTTGATTCGCAGACGAAAATATTAGAAGCCGGAAGTCAGAAGTCTCAATACTTTCCATGGCCTCAGCCTAAATGCCTTCAGTCTATCTACCGGGGTAGTCAGTTTAAGACATTATTTAAATTCAAATAGAAGTAATATTGAACGAGCAATAACCAGGTCTCAGGCCACCAGCTCCGCTGCGACCATGTCCATATCCTTGAGATTATCTTTCATGGCCAAACGTGGGTTTAACCCCTTCAGCCTTTCCGTCATCTCCTCAATTAACTTATCACTGCCACATATGATCCTAAGGCCATTGACATATACCTTGAAAACGGCCTCTCTTGCAAAAAGCCTCGCAGCGCATTTCATAAACGAAGTCGTTCGTTCTTGGTTGCCCTTGTAAACGGCAGCCTTTTGACACAGCGCATATCCTACTTCACACCAAGTCATCATATCAGCTAAGAGAAACATGTTATGCTGGGATTTTGTTAATTTATGCCTGCGGGCACTCAGTATGACCTCACTCACGACCCGCATTGCACCGGCCAGCATGGATACTCCGCATTCCTCAGGCAATTTCTCCAGGTTTTCTGCCATGCCAAAGTAAAAACCGCCCTTTGAACGAACTGTGCTCCTCATGCGAAACATGGAAATAATGCTCTGCTGTATCTCACTGGTACCTTCATAAATAGGCAGAATTTTTACGTCTCTCATAATCTTCTCCACCTCGTATTCTCGTATATAGCCATACCCTCCAAATGCCTGAATACCATCGTTGGCCATGGCATTGCCCGCCTCTGTGGTGAAATATTTGGAGATAGAGCCCTCTACCTGGAGATCCTCTTCACCACTGTCAAGTCTTTGAGCAACTTCTTCAATATAGGCACGGGCCGCCTCCAGTCGCACTGCGTTCGGCACAATGAACTTATGGGTGTAGCCCTGCTTCTTGGAAAGGGTCGTTCCAAATTGTATCCTTTCCTTGGAATATTTGATAACCCTCTCCAGGGAGGCCATGCCGCCCCCCAGACCGAAGGTGGCCACCATTAACCTTGTATATCCAAAGACCTTGTTGGCATCTTTAAGGCCCGTACCTTCAATACCTCCCACAAGGTTTCCAACGGATACATAGGCATCTTCCAGGGTCACGGGGCAGGTATCAGATGCCCGAATTCCATGCTTGTCTTCGTGTTTGCCCGGAATCAATCCTTCTGTTCCAGCCTCGATAATAAAAAACGAAGGGCCTTCCGGGGTATCAGCAAGGATCGTGTAGAGGTCAGCCACGCCTCCGTTGGTAATAAATTGTTTCTGCCCGTTGAGCTTGTACCCCTTTATCTGGCCGTTATCATCCAGGACACGCTCTGCCTTTGTCTTTAGGGACTGAACATTTGAACCCGCTTCGGGCTCGGTGACCCCGTAGGCGACAATCAGGCCCTCCTCTGCAATTTTTTTGATATACTTTTCTTTTTGTTCCGCAGTTGCCCCAACTCTAATAGGGTCCATGCCAAGGCATATGGCCAAAAATGAGGTTGCTATACCGAGATCCATTTTTGCCATTTTTTCCGATATTATGGCGATCTCGGATGCGCCGGCACCGAGTCCTCCGTATTCTTCAGGTATAAAAATAAGATGAAGCGCGACTTCGGGGCTCAACATAAACCTGATAAGTTCCATGGGAAACTCACCTTCACGATCTAACTCCAATTTGGTTTCTAATGGAAGTTTGTCTTTTTCCAGCTTGCTCAGGGTATCAAGGACCATAGAAAATATTTCAGGGTCCATTTTCATCTGTTGTGTCATACAAAATCCTCCTTAGGGCTCGCGCAGGTAAGCGTAGACTCCGAAAATAAGTTTGAATTTTTGGCGCCCGGATTTAGGCCAGGTTCGTAGTCTCGCAAGCTCGCTTACCTGTGCAAGCCATTAGTGCTTAATCTTGTTTTGGCGGTACTGATAATAGGCGTCTCTGAGCGCGACATAAGGGTCAAGGGCAGCCTTTTTGAGAGATTCATAATCTCCGATGGTAAGAGAAGTCTCGTTAACTCTACCATAACCTCTTAACGCCAAATTTAATTCTGTTGAATCTATGAGATAATTTAATGGTTGGGTGTACATGTCCCCCGCAAGACCTATAGTGTCGCGTAAGCTGGAGGGTCCCAAGATGGGCCAGTTAATATATATTCCCGGTCCAAGTCCAAATATTCCGAGTGTCTGGCCAAAGTCCTCATCTTGCTTATCAAGATGTAGGCCTTGTGTTGCAGGATCACCTAAACCAAGCCCACCGGCGGTCGAATTTACAAAAAAGCGCAAAAGCTCATTGCCGAAACCTTCAATCTTGCCTTGCAGCAGACAATTGACCGCACGAATAGGCATGCCCAGATTGTAAAAAAAATTGCTCACGCAAATTCTGATATCCTGCGGAATCACTTTTCTGTACCCGGTAGCAACCGGTTTGAGGAGCCAAAAATATAGCTTGTCATTAAAATAGAAAAAAATCCTGTTGATCGGTTCAAGGGGATCAGCGACTAAATCAATATCCGCCGAGTCCTCAGACCAGACCTCTGGAAATTGCTGCTCCTGTTGAGATAGCAGTGTCTGGGAAGGCTCTAAAGGGACGGCTGAGATCTCAAGGGCCTCTATCATTTTTGCATTATTTGAGTATGTGCCTGCTACCAAGGCTTCAATTGCCTCATCCGGCACCAAAAAAAACTTTGCCTCATACACCTGATAAGCGCCGGATGAATCAGGGGTTTCCGCTGCAGATAAGGAATACGGGCAGATGCCCATACATGATATGAATAAGACCAAACTCCAATAAAACGTATTCATAATACTGCTTTTCTTATAAACCCGCAAACACTCAATTCGTCTCGACCTTGGCCTTTAGCTTTTCGATCAGATTTTTGTAAGATGATCTTATGATAATACTGTTGAACTGGGTACGGTAATTATTAATTATGCTGACGCCTTCGATGGAAACGTCGTAAATAGACCATTTATCCTTTTTTTTTCTGAGCCTGTAAATAACTGAAATTTTTTTTTGATTTTTTGTGATAATGTTGACCTTTACGATTCCATAATCTCCATCAACTTTTTCACCCTCATATATTACCTTTTCACCGGAATAACCCTCCACCTTGTCCAGGTAGGTGTCTTCAAGTAATTCCTTAAAAAGACGAGAGAATTCCTTTTTTTCTTCATCTGTCCTTTTGGCCCAGTGTCTTCCGAGTGCACTGCGGAACATCCTTTTCTCGTCAAAACTTTCATAAACATATTTGCGAATCAGGCTTTTTTTCTCAGGCTCTTTTTCAGGCGCTTTTAGAGCAGGATCACTTACGATGGCAATAATTTTATCGGTAACATCCCTGATCGCCTTTGTAGGCCCTTGAGCCAGTGATGGAACAGAAATAACAATAGCCAAAATGAAAAAGACACCCCCCCTCCATATAAACCTTGCAATCATGGCTACCTCCTTATCAACGCTTATAGACCCTGTAAAAACTCTTCTCTAAATAGCCAATTTCAAAACGCCCACTTTTACCCAATCTCTGCGCCTGCCTGTGCGTTGCACGCAGACAGGTCATGCTCAAATTTTAATCCTCGAAATATTTTACATATTCCTGTGGTTAAGATTTTCGCCTTCCTTGACCTTGAGCAGATAAGCGCAGACTTCGAAATTGAACGTTTTGAAACCAGCTCAAATATATTGAATAGTTCGAGGACTAAAATTTGAGCACAACGCTGATATTGGGAATAAAGTGGGCGTTTTGAATGTGGCTTGACGATCCAAGACAAAATTGGCATTACTCCATTTTTCCAAAGACAAAATTTGAAATCAGTCTTTCCATGTCAAGGGCTGGTTGAGTGTCACGAATTCGTCCTCCAGGTTTAATAAATTCGTCAGAACCACCAGGTGTGATTTCAATAAATTTCTCACCAATTAATCCCTTGGTTTTGATAGAGGCAATGGCATCTTCCTGAATTTTTAAATCAAACGGCAGGAAAATAAGGGCACATGCCTGATAATCGTCCAGATTAACCTGTTTCACACTCCCCACTTCAACTCCTGCAATAACAACTGATGCTCCGGTCTTCAGCCCTCCGATGTTGGAAAATACGGCCTCAATTTCGTATCCCTTTCCACCAAAGACATCCATTTTTGCAAGCCTGATGGAAATATAGGCTAAACAAACCATTCCGACAAGAATAAATAACCCCACGGTCAACTCTAGATCAAATTTTTTCATTTATAACCCCCTTTTTCAATAACCAGGGCTTGGGTAATAATAAATCATCGGTTTTATACAAGACCATGGCCCGGCTTTCTCACCGATCTTCGTCGCTTTGACGGCGGAGTTGCCCATGGAATAAGGCACACGAAGGAAAACGGCCACAGGCGCACTTTCAACTATGTCAAGGTCATTTTTCAAGCACAACGCAACAGGCACGGGGATACCCTCCGTCACAGCAGATTATTGGTGAAAAAACCGGTTTAGGAGCCTTCAGCGGTTTTACCAATAAACCCCTGGATAATCGGGTCGCCTGAGGAAAAAAATCCCTGCGGAGTCTCATCAGCCAGTACGACACCCTCATGAATCATGACAACCCTGTCCACGATGTCTAATACCCTCGGGATTTCATGAGTAACCAGGATTCCAGTAAATGAAAGCTGCTTGTGACATGAATCGATAAGACTGAGAATAGCCAACCCGATAACCGGGTCAAGTCCTGTTGTAGGCTCATCAAAGAGCATTATTTCGGGATCCATAACCAGGGCCCTGGCCAGCGCCGCACGTTTAAGCATACCACCACTGATCTGTGAAGGATATTTATGCTCAGAGCCGGATAGGCCTACACGCTCCAATTCATTTAAGACTCTTTCCTGGATGATTTTTGTACTTAGCCTGGTTTTTTCTTCAAGGGGAAAGGCAACATTCTCAAAAACTGTCATAGAGTCGAACAGGGCACCACCCTGAAATAAAAAACCCAGTCGGCTTCGCAATTTTTTCAGTTCTCTACCACTGAGCAAACTAATGTCCTTTCCGTCTACAGAAACTTGGCCATGATCCGGCTGTAACAGTCCTGCCACATGTTTAAGAAGAACGCTTTTGCCGCAGCCGCTCCCCCCAATCAGGGCAATAATATCTCCCTTTTTTATCTCAAAAGAGATGCCCTTAAGGACTTCTTTTTCATCAAATGATTTATGAATGTCTTTAATCTTTATCATATAATTGCTCAAAAAAGGACCGAGGTCATAAAATAATCCCATACAAGGATTAAAACAGACGAAAGTACTACTGCCTGGGTAGTGGATTTACTGACCCCCTCGGCCCCAAACCCGGTGAATATTCCAGTGTAATACCCCTTGAAACAACTGACCCAAATTATGATAATACCAAAGCTAAAGGATTTATAGATTCCTTCAATAACATCCTTTATATTCACATGGGTTGCCATTTCTCCAAAATATGTACCTGCGCTTAGTCCCAAAAGTTTTACACCAATCAAATATCCTCCGAAAATACCGGCTACATCAAATATTGCACCCAACAAGGGTAGCGCAATCATTCCCGCTATCAGGTTCGGGACCACTAGATAACGATAGGGGTTAAGTCCCATGAGTTTTAAGGCATCAATCTGTTCACTGATTCGCATGATTCCGATTTCTGCAGTAATTGCTGACCCAGCTCTTCCAGTGACCATTAGAGCGGAAAGGACCGGCCCCAGCTCTTTTATCAATGACAGTGCTACCACAGGGCCCAGGAAGGCATCTGATCCAAAACGGCTCAGGCTGTAATAACCCTGGAAGCCAAGGACCATACCGGCAAAACCGCCGGTAAGGAGAATTAATACGGTGGAATGGAATCCGATAAATCGTATTTGTTTGAGGACCCTGACAAACTTTAGTGGAGGGATAACTGTAAAGAATACAGTTTTGAAGAGGAATATACCCATAATCCCCATCCTCCTCAGATAAACAAGTGCGGTTGCGCCCAGCTTCCTAAAAACAAACATGCGATAATATATTGCAGAACCGCCTAACGATGTCAAAAGCTTTTACAAATCATCTGCAACTTAGATTTTGGTGCAAGACCGTATCTGTTCAATAAATTGGGGGCAACGGATTTGGCTATTTCTTTCGAGCGTTCTCTAAACTTGAAAGGAGGGTGGCCTTCTCTGCCTGCACCTACTTAATGTTCAAGGCTTTAGGGGCGTGCCACGAGATTTGTATAATTTGTGATGCGGATTTTCTAAAAAGAGATTCCCACGGCCCTTTAATACACTTAGAATTTATTCCAAAGGGCTAAAATGTTTCACCTAATTTTTCCAAAATATAATGGCTGCAAGAAATCCACCTGCTGTATCTGCTGCCACGTCTCCCATACTAGCGACCCTTCCCGGTATAAAATACTGATGTATTTCATCAAATCCGCCATACATGGCTACCATGAGGGTTATTAATAAAGCCCTGAAAAATGGTACCTTTCCCCCACCAGGTTTGAAAGAATGAGCAAAGAGAAATCCAAGGATGCCAAAAATTACAAAATGTATAAATTTATCCTGCCCCGAAAAAAGAGAAGGTGCAGACAGGCGGGGAATAGATGACAGCAAAAAAATTATGGCCATCCATACCAGTGAAAGAACCCTACAAGTTTTATAATCGAATAATGGTCTCATGCTAACCATCGTTTAGATACCTCAATAGTCCTGACCCTCGGTCCCTGCCGCATTCTATTATTGAAATATGCATTCCTTTGTAATATCAACTAATGAAATAATCAAATCAAAACTACAAGAGGAATGAGACATGAAAATTGAGCAATTTCCCGAAGACATTCGTCCATATTTACTGCCCGAGCCCCACGGACAAATGGTTTACAAATGCCTTGGTTGCATGGCAGAGCTTGATATTACACAGCTCCTCTATACTTGCCCTGAATGCGGCAGTGTGCTTTTGCTGCAAAACAACGACATGCAATATGTCAACGAGGTTGGTGGAAAAAAATGGCGAAAGATCTTTGATTTTCGCAGGATGTTAAACCACAAGGCCCTAAAAGGTATTTTTCGCTATTATGAATTCATTGCACCTGTCATTCCGTTAAGTCAAATCCTATACCTGGGTGAAGGGCACACCCCCCTTGTTGAGGCAAATGACTACTTGAAAGAAATAGTCGGCATCAATTTCTTTTTTAAAAATGATGGCCTAAACCCAAGCGCCTCTTTTAAGGACAGGGGGATGGCCTGTGCACTCAGCTATATAAATTATCTGGCAAAAAAGGAAAAAATGACTGATCTACTGGCTATATGCGCCTCCACGGGAGACACTTCAGCTTCCGCCGCATTATATGCATCTTACGTTGAAGGTCTTATAAAATCTGTTGTCCTATTACCTAAGGGTAAGGTTACGCCACAGCAACTTTCACAACCGCTGGGCAGCGGGGCCAAGGTCCTGGAGATACCCGGTGTCTTCGATGACTGCATGAAAGTAGTTGAGTCACTTGCAGAGGATTATAATGTGGCCCTTTTGAATTCAAAGAATAGCTGGCGTATCTTGGGGCAGGAATCCTTTTCCTTTGAAATAGCACAGGATTTTGACTATGAAGTAGGTGACAAGGCAGTTGTGCTGCCTATAGGAAATGCAGGAAATATAACTGCCGTGATGAGCGGTTTTCTCAAATTTTTCCATGCCGGAATTATAGACCGGCTTCCCAAAATTATTGGCGTGCAGTCCGAACACGCCGATCCTGTTTACCGTTACTATCTGGAAGACGATGCACAGATGCGAGATTTTGTTCCTGTGGCTGTCCAGCCAAGCGTTGCCCAGGCAGCCATGATAGGCAACCCGGTATCCATGCCGCGTGTAATTAAACTGGTTGAGAAGTACAACCGCGCGGCAGGTGAAAAAAAGATCTTTGTGGTACAGGTGAGCGAACAGGAAATTATGGATTCGATGATTATTGCCAATAGGAATGGAAACATTGCCTGTACACAGGGGGGAGAATCGCTGGCCGGCATGAAGAGAGCTGTGAACTCAGGATACATTCGGCCCGGTGAAGTGGGAATCCTTGACTCAACTGCCCATATCCTCAAATTTTCGGTTTTCCAGGACATGTATTTTAATAATACTTTTGACCCGCGGTTTAATGTTAGTCCGAAATTAGAACTGACGAACGCCCCGGTGCTGGTAAACCCCGAAACCATACCCAAGTACCCCGCGCCAGGCAGGCCCCTGTCTGGGGAAAATATGGATATTTTTATTCGTGAGATGTCTAAAGAAATAGCCAGGATTTTAGACCTGAAAAGAAAGGAAATACCTCTATAAGCGAGCCTTTAAGGCTTGGCGTGATCTGAGTTAAAATGGGTCTCCTTTTTATCCTGTTCTATTCGCCTTTACGACCGGCCTCCAATGCCATGGTTATCTTGCTCTTTAGCTCCGTCAAATCAAATGATTTAATCACATAAAAATCCGCAGCAATAGACTTCATGTCCTCTTTGAAAGTGTCGTATGCCGTGCAGAGCACTACAGGTAACTCATAGAAGTTATTTCTGATGTCTTGCAATATATCAAGACCATTATAATCTACCATCTTGATATCCAGCACAACCAGATCGGGCTTTTCTTTCTCGATCCTTTCTAGGAGTTTGTAACCGCTATCTGCCGTAATTACTTCATAGCCCGCCTCGCTTAGCTCCTCTGAATAGAGGTAGCGAATATGTTCTTCATCATCCACAATCAATATTTTAGCCATGATCTTATCTCCTCAGTTTAAGGGTATCTTCTCAGTTAGTGTCTGAACGAAAACCAGGATTTTTCGTAGAGATCAAGGCGGGCGAATATTTTAACCGCAGGAATATATTGAAATATTTCGAGGAGTAAAATTTGAGCCCAACGCAGATATCGGCGAAAAAGACAGTTTTCGTTCGGGCACTAATTAATCGGGGGATCACCGGATTTGGCTATTTTTTTCATCCCCTCTCTTAACCTGCCTAGATCTCGGGACAAATATTTGCGGCCTTGCAAAACACCCAAATTTTTATCCCAAGGCCTGGCGTGAACCACCGGTTTATTGAGCTATTACGGTGGTACTCTGTATCTGAATGGATAAATTAAGCATACAAATATAATGACCCTTAAAGGGCAGGTAGCCACGATCATCACGTGGATATCAGTATACATAAAATCCCCTGCCCGTTTTTCTGCCCAGCCACCCGGCATCCACGTGTTTCCTTAAGAGGGGGCAGGGTCGATATTTATCATCACCAAAACCCCGGTGCAAAACCTCCAGGATGGCCAGACAAGTATCCAGGCCGATCAGGTCAGCCAATGCCAGCGGACCCATGGGATGATTCATACCCAGTTTCATAACCTGGTCAATATCTTCAGGTGTGCCCACATCCTCAAAGAGGGCATATACTGCCTCGTTAATCATCGGCATAAGTACCCTGTTACTTATAAAACCAGGAAAATCGTTGGCAGGTACGGGAATTTTTCCCAGTTTTAGGGCGAGGTCCCTGGTCACGTTGAAAGTCTCATCGGAAGTAGCTAATCCCTTAATTATTTCAACTAGTTTCATCATAGGAACAGGGTTCATGAAGTGCATTCCAATCACCTTTTCGGGTCTTTTTGTGGCTGCTCCTATCTTCGTAATCGAAATGGAAGATGTATTGGAGGAAAGTATTATGCCTTCCGTGCAGTATTCGTCCACGTCTTTGAAAATCTGCTGTTTCATGGTCTCATTTTCTGTTGCAGCCTCTACCACAAAGTCTGCCTTGGCCATATCTTTAAGAGATGTGGAGCCTTCTATTCTGCTAAGAATCTCCTCCTGTTCTTGCCGGCTGATTCGTTCCTTTTTGACCATTCGTCCAAGGCTTTTTTCAATGGCAGAGAAGCCGTTTTCCACAAATTCATCCCGGATATCATTCATAACAACGGACAAACCATTGACCGCCGCAACCTGAGCTATGCCCGAACCCATTTGCCCGGCGCCAATAACACCTAATGTCTTTATTTCCATATTCAACAATCCTCCTTATAAAATATGTAAGCGTTTACAGGTTCAGGGTTCACCGTTCAGGGTTACCTTTCTTTCTTTGATCCCTGAACTTTTGAACCCTGAACCCCTGAACGGTTAATTTTTTTTTATTCCTATTCCTGTGCGTTACGAACTATCATAACGGAGCAGGGTGCCTTATTAGTCACCCTCTTGGCTACACTGCCAAAAAAGACCAGTCCCATTCCTGATAGACCATAGGAGCCCATTACAACTAAGTCTGCGCTGTTTTCCTTGAGCCATCTTATTATCTCTGATGAAATATGTCCGTCAAGTACAATGAGTTCATAATCAAGAGACTTATCTGTCTGTGACCCATATTCTAACTCCATCTGCTCTTCTATTCTCAACAACATGGATTCATCTGGTCTTTCAGGTGCCACCCATTCTCCATCTATTAAAACAGAGTTAATGACAGTTGGTAATACGTGAATAATTGAAAGCTTTGCGTCATATTTTTTAGCCAGTTCCAGGGCCATAGCAAAAGCCGCCCCTGCATTTTTTGAAAAATCAGTACAACAGGCAATTTTATTAATGGGCATATCAATTCCTCCTTTAAAAACAATATGTTATTAAAACGGGAAGTTACAACGTGCTATATCCCTATTCGTAACCGTTCACGGGTTTACAGGTTCAGGGGTTCAAAGTTCAATTCTCGTCCCCGGAGTGGATTTGGGTTACGTTTTTACTAAAAAAGCGTCAGCATTGTCAGGCTTAATCCAAAATTCGGAGCTAGATTGGCAATTACTTGGGAAAATAAACCTTTTTAACGAGGACTTCGGATCTTCAATCCCTTCTTTGTCTTTAACCCTGAACGTTGAACCCTGAACCTGTGAACGGTTACCTTTTATTATTATACTTTAGGGCGCATGCCGCTATGGACTACTTGAGTACCGAACATCAACCGCCGATAGGACACATTTTGCAGGCCTACGCTATTCATGACTAAGGCCAATTCATCCGGTTTCATAAATGCCCTCGTAGATTCCCGCAGGTACTTATAAGCGCTTTTATTGTTGGTGAACAGGTATCCCAAAAATGGTATTATAACCTTCAAATGGAATAAAATAAAGGGCCATGTTATTTTATTCGGCCGTGGGGATGTATCGAGACAGACTACATGACCGCCTGGTTTGACCACGCGTATCTGTTCCTCAAAGACCTGACGCACGTCGCTTACGTTCCGGACCAGATATCCTGACGTAACTGCATCGAATATCCCGTCAGGGAAGGGCAATTGAAATGCATCTGCCGAGCAGAAGACCATCATTCTACTTCCAGATCGTCTGCGCCCTGCCTGCATCATCCGAAATGAAAAATCTACACCAATAACAACTGATGATGGTTCAACTCTTTTGGCCTCCAGGGCTATATCTCCCGTGCCCGTTCCAACGTCGAGCAATAAATCACCTGGTTGAAGCCTTGCCATATGAACCACGTAACGCCGCCATGATCTATCCCGACCAAAAGTCATCAACCGGTTCATCAGATCATACCTGTTAGAGATGTTTCCGAACATTTTTCGTACGTATATAGCTCTTTCAGGCCCTTCCGGATATATCACGTTCAGGTCCTCCCAGCATCCTCAAAAAGGCACTTACATATCAAATGTCAATTCATCGGGCCACGCCCTTTAATGCCCATCCTGTGGGCCTTTTTTACAGGCATCTATAACCACACGATCATTTCTAAATACGTATCTGCTCAATAAATAGGGGCAACGGATTTGGCCATTTCTTTCAGGCGCTCTCTAAACCTTGCGAGGAATGTGGCCG
>Ga0209013_10002853_pt1 | contig 15555 bp, 16 predicted proteins | sample Cruoilmetagenom2_FD_187291 | JGI IMG/M metagenome (GOLD analysis project Ga0209013, IMG submission 187291) | Oil polluted marine microbial communities from Coal Oil Point, Santa Barbara, California, USA - Sample 2 (SPAdes) (version 2) | ecosystem: Environmental > Aquatic > Marine > Oil seeps ... | reverse complement strand
TACTCCGCGCTCCTCAAGAAGTGGCCAGAGTTCGAGACAGAAGATGCGCTGGACCAGTATCTTGGCGAACGTGACCTTAGGATCACGGTGTGGAATGGCGCCGATATAGGTGCTGATTACAGCAGAGTGGGGTTGGATGGTTCTCCTACCAAGGTGCTCAAGGTCAATTATGTCGTTCTGGAAGGTGGCAGGAGCAAGGAATTTGAGGCTAGCCAAGCCGGCCTCTCTGAACTGGTTCAAGAACTGGTTCAGGACTATATCTTGTGAGAAAGGATGCAACGATGACAGAGACACGAGACGTCTGGGTCTTTATCGAGCAGGAAGAGGGCGAGATTGCACCCGTCAGCCTGGAGTTGCTGGGTAGAGCGCGCGAACTGGCCGGGGAGCTCGATGGCAAGGTCACAGCCTTGCTTCTGGGCCACGAAATCGACGGACTGCCACAGCAGGCCATCCACTATGGTGCAGACCGCGTGCTCGTCGCCGACCACCCTGAACTGGTACTGTATCGCACCATGCCATATGCCCGAGTCGCCACAGGGCTAGTGACGGAGCGGCAGCCCTACATCATCCTGTTGGGCGCTACGCCCATCGGGCGCGACCTGGCCCCGCGAATTGCCAGCGCCGCCGGAGCCGGTCTGACAGCCGACTGTACCGAACTCGAGATCGGTGACTTTGAGCGTAGGGGTGAGGTATACAAGGATCTTCTGTATCAAATTCGACCTGCCTTTGGTGGCAACATCATCGCCACCATCGTCAACCCCGAGATGCATCCTCAGATGGCCACCGTGCGTGAAGGTGTGATGAAGCTGGGTGATCCTGACACTGCGCGCCAGGGGGTCATCGAAAGAATCACGCCCCACTTTGAGAGTCACGATTTGGCATTGCGGGTGCTCAAGCGAGAGATCCGGCTTCCCAGCATTGATCTCAAAAATGCTGCGGTCATTGTCGCCGGAGGCATGGGCGTTGGCAGCAAAGAGAGCTTTGACCTTATCTTTGAGCTTGCCCGCGTGCTTGGCGGGGAGGTGGCGGCTTCCCGTGCAGCCGTGGACGCCGGCTTTATCTCTCAGGAACACCAAGTTGGGCAGACCGGTGTCACCGTACGCCCCCGATTGTACATTGCCTGTGGCATTTCGGGAGCCGTGCAGCATCGTGCCGGCATGGATCAAGCCAGTAAGATCATTGCCATCAACACCAACCCCAACGCTCCGATCTTCGAGGTCGCCGACTATAGGATTGTGGGTGATCTGAGAAAGGTTGTCCCCCAAATGATCCGCGTCTATCGCGAGGACAGAGTGCAGGGAGAAACTGTATGACAGACAACTTTTTCGACGACAATCTCGATCTGCAGTATCACCTGGACTCAATGGACCTGGAGGAAATCGTCGAGGTTCTCGAAGATGGGTACCGCTACCACGCCGACTACCCTGGAGCGCCCCGAAACTATGCGGATGCAAGGGACAACTACCGGCTGATCCTGGGAGTGATGGGCGACATCAGTGCCAATCAGATCGCCCCGCGGGCAGCCGAAGCAGATGAAGAGGGCGTGCAGATCAAAGACGGCCGCGTGATCTACCCCGCAGCCATCCGGGAAGGGCTCAGTCTCTTGCGCCAGGCAGAGCTGATGGGCGCGATGCTGCCCTGGGAGTATGGTGGGTTGAACCTGCCGGAAACCGTTTTCCAAATGATGGTTGAGATCTTGGGCCGGGCCGATGCCGCATTGATGTCGATCTTTGGCCTGCAGGAGGTCTCGGCCATCGTTGCCGAGTATGGCGACGACGAGATGAAGGACCGAGTTCTGCCCCGCTTCGGACGGGGTGAGGTGACCGGGGCGATGGTCCTAACCGAACCAGACGCTGGTTCGGATCTCGGTGCGGTGCAGACACGTGCCACTCTGGACGAGCAAACAGGCGAGTGGCGGCTCAATGGTGTCAAGCGCTTCATCACCAACGGCAACGCCGACGTTCTGCTCGTACTGGCCCGCTCCGAGGAGGGTTCCACCGACGCTCGTGGCCTCTCCTTGTTTGAGGTGGAAGCCGACGAGACGGTGCTCATCCGCCGTACCGAGAACAAAATGGGCCTCCATGCCTCCCCAACATGCGAGATTCAGTTCTGCGACACACCGGCGCGCCTGGTGGGCAAACGCCGGTACGGCTTGATCCGCTATACCTGGGCGCTGATGAACGGAGCCCGGCTTGGGGTGTCGGCCCAGGCAGTGGGCATCGCCGAGGCCGCCTACCGTGAAGCCTACCAGTACGCTCAGAAGCGCATTCAGTTTGGCCAGTCCATTGAGAGCTTTCCGGCAGTCTATCGCATGCTCCTCTCGATGCGGGCCGAGATCCAGGCAACACGGGCGCTGGTCTTTGAGGCTGGGCATTGGGTCGATCGAAAGAACGCGTATGAACGACTCAAAAAGCGAGGCAGGCTCAGTGCTGAGACACGCCAACTGCTCAAGGAGGCCGATCGTCTGGCCGCTGTCCTTACCCCTCTGGCCAAATACCACGCCACCGAGATGGGCAACCGGGTCTGCTACCAGGCCATGCAGGTCCATGGTGGCACTGGCTACATGCAAGAGTTCAACGTAGAGCGCCACTTCCGAGACGTCCGCGTCACCAGCATCTACGAGGGCACGAGCCAGCTTCAGATCGTGGCCGCCACCGGGGCGCTGTTAGGCCATTCGCTGGATGGATTGTTGAATGAATGGGCGGGCCAGGACTATGGGCCGGAGCTGGCTGGGCTGAAGGACCAGCTTGCAGAAGCTACCGAGCTGCTCAGCCGCTCCATCGATCACATGAAGGAACAGGAAGATCGCGCACTGGTCGACTATTATGCGGCCGACCTGGCCGACATGGCCATCTATGTACTTACCTCCTGGCTAACCCTCCAGCAGGCGCGGTCGTCCGAGCGAAAGAGAGAGTTGGCCCGCGTCTACATAGCCGAGACGCTGCCCAAATTCCGTGGCAAGATGGTCATGCTCCAGACCAGTGATCCGGCTCCCATTGAGGCAAAGGATATCATTCTGGCGGATCCCTGCTGAGTACGGAGGCAATATCTTGAGCGAACAGACTCTTGCGGGTTGGGCATTGATCTTGGGTGCTTCAAGCGGTTTTGGCGCGGCCTGCAGTCGCGCACTGTCAGCAGCAGGCATGGACATCATCGGCGTCCACTTGGACACCAAGGCAACGCTGTCACGTGCCAAGGCCGTGATTGCTGATGTGGAGGCCAACCAGCAGCAAGCCCTCTTTTTCAACATCAACGCCGCCGATGAGAGGCGGCGCCGGGAGGTTCTTGACCAACTCCATGCTGAGATTGGCGAAAGCCAGGTAAAGCTCATGCTGCACACCCTGGCTTTTGGCTCGTTAAGGCCCTTCATCGCGGAAAGCGCTGACGAAAGCCTGAGCAAAACCCAGATGGAGATGACCTTGGATGTGATGGCCCACAGCCTGGTTTACTGGACGCAGGACCTCGTCTGGCGAAATCAATTCGCCGATGACGCCCGTATCTATGCCATGACCAGCGCTGGCAGCCACCGCGTTTTTCCTTCCTACGGCGCTGTCAGCGCAGCCAAGGCAGCCCTGGAAAGCCATATCCGGCAGCTCGCGCTGGAGCTTGCCCCGCGCAACATCAAGTGCAACGCCATTCAGGCCGGCATCACCGACACCCCGGCTCTGCGCCAGATTCCTGGCCACGAGACGGCCATAGAGATTGCCATGACGTGCCACCCCTATGGCCGGATGACGGTTCCCGAAGATGTCGCCCAGGCATTGGTTACCCTAGCCCAGCCCGGAACTGCCTGGATGACTGGGCATGTCTTTCCCGTCGACGGCGGGGAAGACATCGTCGCGCTCGCACTCTGCGGATAAACAAACGCGCAGGCACCTGGCGGAAGGCCGGGTGCCCGCGCATCGTACAGAGCTTGCCACACCGAAAGTCTCAACCCTCGGCGTTTCTATTCCACAATCACCAACCTGCAGCGCCTTGTCCTGAGCGGTGCCCCTTCCCAGCTCCGGCGGTACTCGAAAGCAATCTCGGTTTCACCCTCCCGCAAGGCCCTAAACTGGAACACTTTGCGCCCGCCGGCGCCTATGGCTTTCCCCTCTGGCTCAAACACCTGCATCCTTAGCACGAGGTAGTTGGAATCCACGCTAGCCTGCCATTCATAGCCAGTGGTAGGGTTGCCCGCAAGCGTGATGGCAAACCGTTCTTTGGCCCCAACCTGGATAGGCTCTGCAGGATCGTCAAATCTTTGCACAAACACCTCCTAGCTTTCGTGCCCCGCTACTCCCCTTTGCTCTGGAAGACGCTGGCAAGGCGCGCCACGAGGTTGCACCCACCGTCTGGTGCAGGCTCAGGGTCTGGCTCTGGCTCGGGTTCTGGGTCCGTACCCGGTGGCGCAACATCCTCAACACCATACATGGCGAACTCGCTATCGATTCCGCATTCCCCATAGCCAATCTTGAACCAGCCATCAACGCCCCAGTCGGTACCCCAACTGTTTTTGCAGATCCAGGCCTGCTCCGCCTCCGAGTAGCCAACTACGCCGACGGCATGGTAGCCAGCCAGGTCGTCTGTGGTGTGGCGGTACACACCATCGGTATAACTAAAGAAATCCCTATAGATTGCCAGGCAGCCGATCACTGGGCCTGTCTCGGCCAGCCATTCCTTGCGCACCGCCGGCTCTGCCAGTTCCTTCCAGCCTACCACCTTAACCGCACGTCCGTGCCAGTCACTGCATGCCTCCGAGCAAGGCAGATTGAAATCCTGGTAAGGGAAACAATCCTCATCTGGCACGCCGCTGCTCTTGGCATAGTTCAGTGCATAGCTGGGCCACCAACCCTTGTCGCAGCAGTCACCACAACCACAGAAGAAGAGATGAGCCTCTGACAGGTCCGGTTGCAGCGCCGCGTCGTTGTGGTGACGCTTGAGCATCGCTTCCATCACCGCCACAGCGCCAAAGGCCACGCACGATCCACAGCCCCGCTGATCGCGGACCGGTGTGGTCCAGTCAATTCCCTGTACGTCGCGCCAGTCCCAGGCGGGCGGGAATTCCACAGCGCGCGCCAATGGTTCGGCCAACAGGGTGGCAAGGCGCTCCATCTCCCGTGGCTCCAGGCGCAGACCCAAACGCCGTTCTTGATCCTCGGGCGGCAGCACTGTCAGGGAGGTAGGTCCGGCTCGCCAGGTATGCCCTTGGCCCTCGATAGTCCGTTGCAGATCTGCAAAGTCGTCTTGTGACATGATATACTCCTTTCAGAGACACGGCAGGATGCTAGAAATGGAGCAGAGCCAGGCTTTCCAACAGTTTGGCGACTGCCGCCAGTAGAAGCGTCAATCTCTATACCAGAGATTCTATCACATTTGCAGCAAAATGTCCAGAGGCTATGTCAAGTTGTGCAGCAGAACCTTGTTCCTGGCTCTCCGCATAGCCCGCGCTTCCGCGGCACGCTCAGCAAAGATATGAGACAGTGGCTGCTAGACACGGACATCGATTTCAGGTATAATGCCCACGTTGTGCTGGCTGCACGCGATTGAACATCGTTCGCGCTCAGCATAGGCAACTGGCGTGCGCAACTCACGGAAAAGCGGGAGGTAAGAGAATGCCACACGTGTACGCAGGTAAACTGGTTCGAATCGACCTGAGCAGCGGGGCCTGTCGCGTTGAATCGATTGATGAGGCCGACGTGCATCGCTTTATGCTGGGCAGCGGCTTGGCGGCCAAGATCTTTTACGAGGAGATGGATCCCAGCCTCGATCCGTTGGACCCTGCGAGTCCGCTTCTGGCCTTCAACGGCCTGTTGAGCGGTACCTTTGCACCGACCGGCTGCCGAAGTTCCTGGTGCGGCCGCTCGCCTCTGACCGGCATCTGGAACGAGGCCAACATGGGAGGCCATTGGGGCGCGGAGCTGCGCTTCTCAGGTTTCGACGGGCTGATCGTCACAGGTCGTGCGGCAGAGCCGGTTTACCTGTGGGTCCATGATGGTGAGGTAGAGATCCGCAGTGCTGCCCACCTCTGGGGACTGGATCATTATGACACCTTTGAGAGACTCCGCGCCGAGACCGATGCCAAGGCACAGCTTTCCTGCATCGGTCCCGCTGGAGAAAACCTTGTGCGATTCGCCAATGTCATGCAAGGTGGGCAGGAGCACGCCCGAACCGCCGGTCGGGGCGGCATGGGGGCCCTGCTGGGTTCCAAAAACCTCAAAGCCATTGCCGTCCGGGGCAAGGATCGCCCCAGGTATCCTGATATGAAGACCTTGCGTTCCCTTGTCAAGCAGATGAACAGTTTTGTCCAGGAAAATTCGGTGGGAATGTCGCAGCTCGGCACTGCAGGGGGTGTACCAGCCACAGAGCTCACCGGAGACCTCCCCCTCAAGAACTGGACGTTGGGCAATTGGAAGGACGAAGCAGCCCGCATATCGGGCCAGTACATGGCCGAGACGATCTTTGAGCGGCACACCCGTTGCTTCGCCTGCCCTATCGGCTGTGGCAAGACAGCCAAGATCGAGGATGGCCCCTATGCAGGTGTTCACGGCCACTGGCCCGAGTACGAAACCTTGGCAGGCTTTGGGGGCAACTGCCAGTGCGACGACGTACAGGCGATCGTCTATATGAACGACCTCTGCAACCGTTACGGGCTGGACACCATCAGCACTTCCTCATCCATCGCTTTTGCAATGGAAGCCTACGAGAAGGGGCTGATTTCACAGGCCGAGACCGGCGGTCTCGATCTGACCTGGGGCAATGCCCGGGCAATGGGTGAAGCCGTCCACGCCATCGCCCGGCGCGAGGGAATCGGTCTTCTTCTGGCCGACGGTGTGCGGGCAGCCGCCGTGCGCATTGGACCCGAGGCTGAAGCCTTCGCCATCCACGTCAAGGGGATGGAAGTGCCCTACCACGACCCGCGCGCCTTTGTGAGCATGTCCGCCAACTATGCGACAGCCTCCCGCGGTGCCTGCCACCTGGAATCCATCTCCTACTGGCTGGGGTACGGTGTTCGCTGGGATGGCTGGTATGACCCTGAGGAATATGATCTCCATGACAGCACCGGCAAGGGGCTTGTGACCGCCGACTTTCAGAACTATATGGCCGTCTACAACCCCTTGGGCCTCTGCAAGTTCATTATCAAGGGCAAGATCGAACCCCGGCACTTGGCCGAGCTGGTGAACACGGCCCTGGGCTGGGACTGGGATGCTGAGGATCTACTGCAGGCAGGTGAGCGGTTGTTCAACCTCAAGCGGCTCATCAACTTGCGGCTGGGCATCACGGCAGCCGATGACACTTTGCCTCAGCGACTCCTGAACGAGCCCCGGCCCTCCGGCGGTGCGGAAGGCGTACTGCCTGACCTGGAGCTGATCCTTGATGATTACTACCGCGCTCGAAACTGGACACCAAAAGGTGTTCCAACTCCGGAGCGACTGGCAGAACTGGGCCTGGAGAGTCAAGCATAGTCCGAGGAACGCGGTGCGCAGGAGTTTTTCGGGCGCACCGCTCTCACCGGTTGGATATCGACCTTTGCCACCCACCAAGTTGATCCAGGGCAAGGGGCCATTTGTATCCCGGTCCCCGGGATTCCTCAATAGCCACAGGATGGAGCACCAGAGCGATGAACAGTAGAAAACTCCAGGTAGTCAAGGTCCAGGGTGAGGCCCGCGAACGCGGGCGCCAGTACGGCGCCCGTGTTGCACCTTCAATCCGGCAGAATGTGCAGGACTATTTGCGTCTGCTCGCGTTTCACAGTCGCCTAGGGCGAGCGTCGGCCCTGCGAGCTGCCGAGGCATTTGGTCCGGCAGTCGAAACCCACGCTCCGGAACTGTGGCAGGAGATGCAGGGCATTGCGGAAGGCGCCGGCTGTGACCTGACAGAGGTGCTGCTCATCAACGCGCGCTCAGAGTTGATGTTGGCAGCGTCAGAGTGCACCGCCCTGGCCGTGGCGCCTGAGGCCGCCAGCCAAGGCCAAGCGCTGCTAGGCCAGAACTGGGACTGGTACACAGCCGTGGAAGCGGAACCAATCCTGCTCCACATTCACCAGCCCGATGGACTGGAGATCCTGACCCTCACCGAAGCTGGACAACTCGGCAAGATTGGGCTGAACAACGCTGGGTTGGGGGTTGGTCTCAATTTTCTAAAGCACGCTGACGAAGGTATGGGGCTCCCCGTACACATCATTCTGCGCCAGATGTTGAGCTGCGAAGCACTGGGTGACGCCATCCAGGCAGCCCTCAGCGTACCAAGAGGTGGGGCGGCCAACATCCCTTTGGCCCACGCAGAGGGCGAGATCCTGGATCTGGAACTCACCGCCACCGACGCCGACTTTGTCTACGGCGACGCCGGGTGGCTAGTCCACGCCAACCATTTTGAATCCATGCGGCTTCGCCCGCAGGACACCGGGATCCGGACTTCGAGAAGCACCGTCGCCCGGGCGGCCCGAGCACGGCGCTTGCTGGCCGCAGCCGGCGATGGTATCTCCTGGGACACCATACGCACCATTTTCACCGACCACGCTTACGGGGCCTATGCCATCTGCCGCCACGCCGAACACAACGAACCACCTTTGCAGCAGACGGCTACCCGGGCTTCGGTGATCATGGACCTCGCAGCGCGCACACTCCATCTCACTCTGGGCCAGCCATGTGCCAGGGAATACGAGACCTTCACACTCTAGGGCTGACAACCAACCCATCCCTGCACTGGCTGGCCTTGTGCTACAACCTCACTCTGGCGAACCAGCCTGAGGTTTCGCTCAGCCAGTCCGGACTGGCTATCAGCAGCAGCCCATCTTCCCTGTCACAGCACTCTACAATGAGCACGTCAGTGGGCGATCCTGGCCAAGTCGGTAGGCCCGCCGTTTCGCATGCTCGGGCAGGCTATTGATCTGCTCACGGGCAATAGGCACGCCCGCTTTATTCTTGGCCACTCTCCGGATGGTTTCCAGAGGACGGATCCAACCTTCTCGGGCTGCTTTCTCACACGCAGATAGCGAAATGGAGAAGCCCCATCCCGCTTTCTGGTCACGCTCGAGCGGGGGCGAGGTAGTCCCCAACCAGGTCGAGCGCCGCGAATATGGTGCGCGAACAGAGATGACTCTCTTTCTCACACACCTGCTGCGCGCAATTGATCCTCGTCCATCCCAAAATGGTGGCCGATTTCATGGAGCACCGTCTTTCGCACGCATTCCCGGATCCGGGCTGGAGTACGGCAGACCTGCTCGATGGCTTGCCGGTAGATCACGATCTTGTCGGGCACAATCTCGCCGTAGGTAAAGCCGCGCCGAGTTTTGGGCAAGCCCACGTATAGTCCGAATAGAAGGTCGCCGGAGCCCAGCCCTACCTGGGCCAACTGCTCAGGGGTTGGCCGCTCACCTACAACGACAACCACGTTGTCAAGCCACGCCACGATCTCGTCGGGCAGACTATCCAGGGCCTCTGCCACCAGTACCTCAAACTGATCGCGGCTGGAACTCATGGCAGGAAGTCGCCAGATCTGACATCAGGGGCCAGGTAGCCCGGTTTGTCATGCAACCGGAAAGATAGAACGTGCTCGATATGGATAATCATAGGTAGGACTCATTCGCCTTCCAGGAAGCAAAGGATCCCGTTCACGATAGCCTCTGCCACCCGCGCACTTTGTTCCGTCAGCAACTCTCTGTCAGATGCCATGAAACCCATCTCTATGATGGCTCCCGGCGTCGAGGTGTCAATCTCCTTGAAGGCATGATAGTCTGTCATGTCGAAAGTGATACTGTTCTTGTGAAAATTCAGACCTGTTCCCCGTCCGTATTCCCGGGTTAAGCAAGCAACCAGGCGATCCTCTTCCTCCGGGATCACGCTGGAGGCCACACGAGCCACCTTAAAGCCTGAGACATCTGGCACGCTGCAGGAGTCAGCATGGATCGACACAAACGCATCTGCCTCGTAGCCATGTAGCCTCTCTGAGAATTCGGGCAGGAGTTCAGCTCGATAGCCCTTATCGTGCAGGATGGACACAACCTGAGACGCGACGTCCAGGTTGATGCGTACCTCCTTCAGTCCATCGGGACAGACCGCTCCCACATCACTCTGCCAATGGCCTGCCACAATGCCAACCTTGGCCCTGGGAAGCTGGGGATCTGGTGATGGTGAGACCACGGGTGTCTGGGTAGGGCGAGGAGTGCGAGTTGGGCGCAGGGTACGGGTCGGACCAACGACCACGCGGCCGGCGGCAACCTGGACCGTTGCTGCCTCCCCATCGCCCGTGATATCGGGCATCAACAACAGCACGTAGGCAATGCCCAGCACAAAGGCAACCACAAAGAGTCCGATTGTGCCGATTTTTCTACTGGTAGAGCGCTTGGTCAAGTCTCCCTCGCCTGAGAATGTACAAGGGGAATCTTACCCCGAATTGTCCATTTCGTCAAGCCTGGACGAAGTGCCACGGCCTCCAGCATTCTCTGTGCCCCTACCGCGGTTCTGTACCTTGGGGGTTCTTGCAGCACGGTCCCAAGCCGCTCTCAGGTGAATCGTCGGAGACCTGGACCTGGTGAGGGCAATTCCCAGCATGATCAGATTGCTCCTGGTCCTGACCTATGCTATAATGACAGAAGATTCGGTGAAAGGATCCGGAACCTATATGCTGGACATCCTCAATGACGTTCGTCAGAACCACGCACTAGAGCATGCCACCATGCATGTGCTCAGCCGGCACAATCCGTACTTGCGTCTGGTGGGCCGCAGCACGTTCTCGGGCTTTCTTATCATTGGCTCTGTGAGCACCGAGGAGATTGCCGACGCGGTCACGGAGGCCCTGGTCCGCCTGCAGCAGGGTGAGGCCCACCTGGCTGTCCACCCCCGGTGTGGAACCAATCTGGCGGTTACCAGTATCTTTGCCGGAACCGCCGCATTCGGATCAACTCTGGGCCGCTCTCGCAACAAGCTGGACCGGCTTCCTCTTGCTCTGACAGCAGCCACCCTGGCCGCCATCCTGGCCCAGCCAGTCGCACATAGAATTCAGGAGCACATCACCACCACTCCAGAGGTTGATGGCCTGTACATCGCTAGCATTACGCGCCAGGAACGAGGGAAGATCACCGCCCACAGGATCACAATAGGACGGGAATGACCAGTGTTCTATATCTTTCACGGTGAGGATGAATTCAGCCGGGCCGAGGCCGTCGACCGGTTGCGGGAAAAGCTGGCCAAGGATGATCCAGCCATGGCCGATCTCAATACCACCATTCTGGATGGCCGCCAGCTGGCCCCTGGCGAACTCCGCCATGCCTGTGACACCATCCCGTTCATGGCCGACCGGCGACTCGTGATTGTCCAGGGGCTTCTGGGCCGGCTGGCAGCTAGCCGTCGGAAGAAGAAAGACGCAAAGTTGGATCCCGACAAGGAGCCTGCTTGGAAGCGCAGCTTTTTGGCAGAACTCGGCGACTACCTTCCAGACCTGCCCCCAACGACTCGCCTCATCCTTGTAGAAACCAGGACGCTGCCACCCAGTCACCCCATCCTAAAGTTGGCGAGGACCATGGGAGAGGACAAAGGGGCATTTGTCGTGCCTTTCGCGCTCCCAAAGGATGGCGGCCTGCCCAACTGGATCCGCCGCCGGACGAGCGACAAGGGAGGGGAGATCAGCCATGAGGCTGTAGTCATGTTGGCTGCACTCGTAGGCCGCGACCTTCGACTCCTCGACCAGGAGATCGAAAAGCTCCTGGTTTACACCGATGGGCAGCAGATCACTGGCGATGACGTTCAGGCCCTGGTGAGCCGTGCCCGCGAGGCCAGCATCTTTGATCTCGTAGATTCGATAGGTCTTCGCCAGACCGGCCGCGCCCTGCGCCTGCTCCACCAGATGCTGGACGATCTAGCAGCTCCCCTCTACCTGCTGTCCATGATTGCCCGCCAGATACGCATCCTGATCCAGATCAGCGAACTGCAGTGTCAAGGGCTTGGCGAAAGAGAGATTGCTACCCGGCTCAAGCTCCATCCCTTCGTGACAAAAAAGGGGCTAGCTCAAGTCCAGAATTTTGACAGGGCACAACTGGAAGATGCGCACAGGCGCCTGGTTGAAACCGATTGGTCCATCAAGACAGGGAAAACGGAGGACGTGCTGGCCCTTGATCTTCTCGTCGTAGACCTGTCGCGCAGCTGACCCTTCTGCAAACTGGTTAGCTAACAGCTTGCATCGTCTTATGCCCTGTCTTCTTTGCGCTTACCCCCAACCAATAGTGATGGAGCAAGATATTTGGCGCCGGCACCAGGCGGATCTTGTCCTGGGGTCCCTCTGCGCCGCAGATCGCATGGCGATCCTTCTCCGCTTGAGAAAGCACAGTTCGTGAATGAACGTAACAAGTGTTCGGCCATCGTCCATGTTTCTCGCGGTAGCGCTGCGCAGCTCGCTCGACTTTGTCTTCTAGCCCCCGCCGAGGGTCATCATCGTACCACAGCAACCCAACCTCCATCTTTGTAGCTCCTCTCCCATACCCAGCTCCCATCTACCGCCACGCGGGCGAGTAGCGTTGCACCACCAAAACCCGTGCCGGCGCCAGCCGGGCGCGCCGCAGGTGCCACGTACCGGCAACAAGATCCTGGTACAGTTCAAATACCCCATCTCCGCACTGTACCTGGAAATAGCGGCGTTGGAGGTGGCCTCCCCTGCGCCGCCGCGAGACCGTCCAACAGCGCTCCACGCTGTCCACATCATGAAAGCGCCCGTGCCAACGGAACAGCTGCGGCAGAAACTGGTAGCGCAGCCCCAGCATTTCGACTGATTCATCATAGAGCTTCCAGCCCATCATTCACCCCCAAAGTTCGCTCGTTCGACCACGTTAATGAGCCTAGTACCTTCTTTCGTCCAGAAGTAGATCATCGCCGCCCACTACGTGAAACTGTCGATCCACTGAGGGGCCCGGCATGGGTGATGGCCAGTACCCTGCTTGTGGTCCCTGTGGTAGCCGCTGGGCTCCGCCACTCCCCTGGACGACCACCACCGGCGGATAGTTACCGTGCCTCGCCCGCTCTGCCTCATCTACCCGCTTGTGGTCCCTCCGGGTCAATACCACCAGCAGAAGCATAGAGGTGGGGATGCCCGCCGCCACACCACACACGACGCCAACAACCACCGCCATCGCTTCAGAGCTCATCTGTTTGCCAACAACCACGGCGAGCGTCGCAGCAAATACGGTGCCAAGTACAATGACTACCTGCCTGACGCCCACACCAAACCCACCCGAGTCCTTCACACGGTCATCCCAATTCATAGCCTATCGCCTCCACCTCCGATGGTCTCTTGCCCGCACACGTCCCGCGCTCAGACACTCAATCCCGCTGCAGGCTGCAGGCTGAACCTCAGACACATTCCCAGCGCTCGCGAGGGAAACCCCAAAGGCCACACTCACCGACCGCATCGCGTCGACGAGCGATTGACTGTATCCATCTGCCCTCGCTTCTCTGCGGAAAGAGCCGCATCTCATCGCCTCCCTCGCCGGACCACGAGTTGATCTCGGATTGCCTGTCTTGTCCCTGCAATGCCCAAAGTCCGTCACCATACCGGCCCCCTTGATGTGCTACTTGACCCGTCTCAGATGCCCTCTCAAGTTCTGGGCACGCCGGCGTACTCTATCGGTCCCCGTTGCTGACGTCAGTTGCAGCCCGTTTCTTGGCTGTGGCTCCGGGCCCAGTCGCGGCTGCGAGCCCTTCTCCAGGTGCCCTACCAGCTCTCGCACCTGCCCTTCGTCGATGTACGCCGCTTGCATCCGCGTCACCTGTCCCTTGGCCACTACCACAAAGTCCCCCTGGCCCATTAATCGCTCAGCGCCCGTCCCCGCCAACCCCGTTGCCACCTTGGCATCCTCAGGGCTTGCCACGCTACCCACCAACCGCACAGGGAAGTTGCTCTTTATCAGGCTCCCGATGACTGACGCCGCTGGCTTTTGGGTACAGGCCACCACGTGCAGCCCCGCCTCCCGGCCACGTTGTGTCAGCCGAGTCACCGCACCCTCCACAGCCCGGCCACCCACCTGTATCAGATCCGCCAGCTCATCCAGCACGATCACCACCCTCGGCTCCGAGCGCCCATCCAGGTCCCTCTGCTCCATCTCGACCACCAGCCAGTCTAGCACAGCTACCGCCTCGTCCACCCGCGTCACAACCGGTTCCAGCAGGTGCGGAAGTCCCTCAAAAGGCATGAGCCCCCGTCCCTTGGGATCCACCAGCACAAACTGGAGCTGCCGCTGGCTGTTGTACGCGGCCAGAGAGGCGACCATCGTCCGGGCCAGTGCTGTCTTGCCTGAGCCTGTAGTTCCCGCCAGCAGCACGTGGGCAACGTTGGGACTGGGAAGGCACAGCAGCAAGGGCGCTCCGTCTCCATCCAGGCCGAGCACCGCCGTAACCGGGGGCACTGTACTTGGCCGTCCTGCGCCAGGCCTGTGCGCCGACAGCTGGTTGCACACATCCTGCAACCTGATCACTTGCCCATCGCTTCGAGGCACCTCAAGCTGCACCTGGCCATCCTGACGGTATACCCGGCAGGATTGTGCCCCCAGGCTCAGGGCCAGCTCCTCGGCCAGGCTGGCCACCTGTCTGACCCTGACCCCCAGGGGTGTGCTCAAGTGGTAGCATACCATTCGCGGGGTAACCTTGCCCCCAGTCACACGTCCTGGCACCTTGTAGCTGGCCAGCACCAGTTCGATCCGATCCGCCTGGTAGTGGAGCACCTTCTTCATCAGGTCTTCTCCCTCCTGGCCTAGCCCGTGGCTGCCACTGAATGGCGTCCCGGAAAGGGCACCACCTTGCCCGCCCCTTCTGCCCGGCGCTTCCGAGGGGCTGGCCTTTCAACGGGTACATCAACGGGCCGGCGCAGCAAACATCCGGCACACGACCAGGGGCTGGTGATAGGTATCACTTTGGCTGCACAGGCGGCCTCATCGAACAGGACCTCCGGTGGATCGTCGTCCCATACCTCTGTGCGCCCATTGAACCGCACGACAAGGGGGCTGGGCGAGGTCTGCTGCAGGGAGAAGCTCAGGTGCGTGCAGTTGACAACCCGAACTGGGCACGTGTGGCAGATGTCCGGGGACACGGCATTGTCCCCTTCCACGATCTTGGCGCAGATGATCCGGCCATCCTTGGACACCGTACGATGATCGCAGGGACCCAGGCCGGGAACCGGTTGCTCAGATTTGCGTACAGGCGACAGTTTCCGAATCATGGCGCCCCTCCCAGGCTAGAGTTGGCGGATGACGGCCACAACCCGGCCCTGTACCCGAACGTCTTGGGCATCCGCATAGATCGCTGACATAGTAGGGTGGGCAGGCTGCAAACGCACCCGCTCCCCTTCTGGATATACTCGCTTCAACGTGACTTCGTTGCGATCCTGCAAGTGCACCACAGCCATCTGACCGCGGATGGCCTCTTCCTGCCGCTCCACGATGAGAAGATCGCCATCGGCTACCAGGTCGTCTGCCATGGACTCGCCCTGTACTTGAAGGGCATAAAGGTCCTGGCGAGGATCCGCAATCTCAGAGGTGACCTCAAGCCCCTGGCCAGGTCCGTCGGCCAGCTCAAGGGGTTGCCCCGCAGCGAT
>Ga0209013_10002852_pt1 | contig 15556 bp, 18 predicted proteins | sample Cruoilmetagenom2_FD_187291 | JGI IMG/M metagenome (GOLD analysis project Ga0209013, IMG submission 187291) | Oil polluted marine microbial communities from Coal Oil Point, Santa Barbara, California, USA - Sample 2 (SPAdes) (version 2) | ecosystem: Environmental > Aquatic > Marine > Oil seeps ... | reverse complement strand
ACAATAGCATGGGCCGAGAATTTTCAGACAATTCAGAGAGTTTTGGCGATTTCCTTGCTGCTTATTTTACCGCGCGGCTTAGGCAATTCTTAAATGGGGGGCTGCTAGGGTCCCGCTTGATTGTAGTTCATCGAAGTATTGTGAGTGTTGCGTACGATGACTGAACATTACAGGCCACGTGTCCGATACGTAATCGGGCCGGACGGCAGCCCGCTGACCGTCGCCGACCTACCCCCGAAGAATACCCGCCGCTGGGTTATCCGCCGGAAAGCGGAGGTTGTCGCCGCCGTGCGCGGTGGCCTCCTCAGCCTCGAAGCAGCCTGCGACCGCTATACGCTGACCGTGGACGAGTTCCTCAGCTGGCAGCGCTCCATCGACAAGCATGGCCTCGCCGGCCTGCGCGCGACCCGCATTCAGGACTATCGCGGCAACTAGCCGGGCTATTTCCCTAAAAGAGAAGAGTTTCGAATGGCCGGGCCCGCCCCGGCCATTTTGTTTGGGTCATGGGCTCGTCGGGTTGACGGGCGCGGCCGGCCCCTGCCCCGGCGGAAATCCCACAAAAAACACCCGGCACGGCTCGGGCTCGCCGAAGGTCTGTTTGAACCAGCTGATCTCCTGGTTCATGAAATTGACGCCGATGCTGTACTCCTTGTCGAAAAATCCGACAAAAGACGACAGGTCCGGCTTCAGCATGTTCATGCCGGTGAGATTCGGGAAGTCGTTGCTCTTGAATCGGGTCTTGATGTGCAGGTTGTACGGTCCTGCGTACGGCGCGGCGGATCCAGAGATGATCTCCGAGAACAGCTTGTCGGCGTAAGACGGGCCCTCCAGAGAGAGCGCCCTCGATGCGCCGGGGGCCGCTACGGGAATGAACAAGAACTGCGATGCGGCGCCGCCCGCTTTGGCACTGTCTTTCTTGCAGATGAAGATGTTGTTCTTGATCCTGTTTATGGCGCTAATGCGCTCCGAGACGGTGTCCTCATCAATCTTATGCAGCGTGCCGATCGACTCGACGTGCTGAACCTTGTCGTGCTGGTGCCAGTCGATCCGCCCGACTTCGGGGGACAGGAGCAGCTTCAAATCGTCCTGAACGAACGACCCGCCTTTTAAGACAGATTTGGTCTCGCCGACCCAAGTCACGCCGTCCTTCTCGAGCTTCCCGTCGATCCGGATTTTGTACTCGATGTCGCCGCCCTGGTAGATCTCAAGGACCTTCTCCTTCTTGGCTGGATCGACCCGCAGGATATACGCCTTCTCCGAGAGAACATCCGAGCCGTTCTGGATCGCGCGGATGAGCCCCGCATAGACCCCTTCGATCTTCCGGTCATCGGAACTGACGTTTTTTTTGATGGCGACCGCTTTTGTCTCGGCCGCGTCCTTTTTGGGTGCGTCGTCGGCTTTTTTGCCGAAAACCGCCTCGTAGAGCTGGGAGTCCAGGTAACCCAAGAAGTTATCCGTATCGACCTTGGGGAAAGACGTGACGACGATGGCTGCCGCGACGGATCCCGCGACCCCCAATAAGACTTCTATTAAGATCGCGTCCCGGTTTTTGCTGCTGCGTCTTGCGATCAGAAGCAGGACAACCACCAGCACAACGATGATGATGACCGAAATCATGGCTTAGAGGTGCGTGGTTTGGGCTTTGCGGGTTGCGAAGATACTGCCAAGCGCATCGCCTACAAAGTGGGCGGTCCCAGTCGAAAATGCAATTGAGGGTGGGGCAGCACTCTCAGCTCAGTCAGCCCAATCAAAGGCAGGCTTAAGCGCTGCTCTTCGGCACGGCGCGGCTGCAATTGGCCTCGCCGCCTTTCCAGCGATTGATGTCGTATTGCATCTTGGCCGCCTGAGGCGGCGTCATGGAGTGGTTCTTGGTGATGATGGCCGTGCCGCTGGCCTCCTCGGCAATGTCGATGGCATAGGCGATCTTGCCTGCGAGGCCCCGCGTATCCTTCTTGTCGTGGATCGTGATCTTCACGTTCCCGCCATCGGGGCTCACATCGGCCCGGTTGACCTGGCGCGGCAGCAGCGGCGCGGACGCGTTGAACCAGCATGTCTTGATGCGTCCGCCCAGTAGCACATAGGCATCCACCGGGCGGGCCGTCGCCATGGTGAGGCGTTGGGTATCGTAGACAGGGACCGCACCGGTCTGCTCGGCCGCGACGAGCTGGGCTTGCGCAGCCTGTCTGCTGTTCCGGCACGCGCCCAGGGAAAGACCAGCGGCGGCAACCGTTACGGCGACAACCGCGAGCCATAGATATGGCTTTCCGCGTGTGCCCCTCACCCGAAGTCAGTCCCGGAAATTCTCGAACTGAAGCGGCTGCTCGATGTCGAGGCCCTTCACGAACTGGATCGCCGCCTGCAGATCGTCGCGCTTCTTGCCGGTGACGCGCAGCTCATCACCCTGAATGGAGACCTGCACTTTGAGCTTGCTGCCCTTGACCTCTTTGACGATGCGCTTGGCGAGTTCCTTATCGATGCCCTGGCGCAGCAGCACGTTCTGCCGGACCGACTGGCCGGCCGCTTTCTCCACGGCCTGGTAATCGACCACGCCTGCTTCGATCCCCCGCTTGGCGAGATGGCCTTGCAGCAACTCGTGCATTTGCTTGAGCTTCAGATCGTCGTCCGCGTGGATGACCATGACGCCCTCGTTCCGCTCGATCTTGGATGCTGAGCCTTTGAAGTCGTAACGCTGGCTCATCTCGCGCGTCATGTTCGCGAGCGCGTTATCGACGTCCGGAAGGTCCGTCTTGGAGACGATATCGAAAGACGGCATGGCCGTGCCTCCGTGGTTTTGAGCATTTCTAGGCTCGTGCGTTCGGAGTCCTGCAGGCGGGATCGTGCGGACCATTGCCGCCCGCCGCCGCCAAACCCTAGAGAACGCCGCGAGCCGACCTTAACCCGCGACGCGCTGGACGCCCAGCATGCCGAACTCGGGCGCGGGCACTTCGTCCCGCGCGGTATCGGAATCGCGCCCTTGCATGAACTCGATCTTCCGAAGCTCTTCTTCGGATTCGGCAAGCTCGCTCTTGGCGGCGGCAAACTTGGCCTCGAGGCCAACCACCGACACCGCGAGATTGTCCCGGCGCTGCATGGCCGCCTTGGCAAAGGTCGGATAGGCGTAGTGGTTAACGTCGGTAACGCCGGCGCGTTCCTGCTCGACGGCGATCTGCCGGTCGAGATCCACCGCCATGTCGTTAAACTCGGCGATCATGGACTCGATATCGGCTAGTTTGCGGCGCTTCTCGTCGACCTCAAAGCGCTTCAAACGGATGACTGCGTCGCGTGACTTCATACTCAATACCCTCAAGCCTGTTCGGTGTCCGCGCACCCGCGGACGATACTCTTTACATGCCACGAGCCGAATATTGAGCGCCGGCGTCGCTAGACCCCGCACCCCAAAAACGGCCCCTAAACAAGTCTCAAGGACCGGTTCCCCCCGTCCCTTCACGCAAGATCATCGCCGAGAGGACTTAAGCGGCGGTAAACCATATGAATTGCATCTAAGCGATCGAGGGACCCGGGCTGAGACAGGCTTGGTTAGCGGTCTTGGTTAGCGATTTGGGTTAGCGATTTGGGTTAGCACTTTCCTGTTGATTAGTTTTTGTTAACTATTGCCCATTAACTTCTTGATTCGAAATTAACCAATCAGCGTCCGATGTATTGGGTCAGGGGACAGCCAGGAATTAGAGAAGACGGGGGATTAAAATGCGGGTTCTTCTGATCGAGGATGACAGCGCTACGGCTCAGAGCATTGAGCTAATGCTGCAGTCTGATGGCTTTAACGTCTATAAGACTGATCTCGGCGAAGAGGGTGTCGATCTCGGCAAGATCTACGACTACGACATCATTCTTTTGGACTTAAATTTGCCAGATATGAGCGGCTACGAGGTCTTGAAATCCTTGCGGGTCAGCAAGGTTCAGACGCCAATCCTTATCCTTTCGGGCCTTGCAGGCATCGAGGACAAGGTACGCGGCCTCGGTTTCGGCGCCGACGACTACATGACCAAGCCCTTCCACAAGGACGAGTTGGTGGCACGCATCCATGCCATCATACGGCGTTCCAAGGGGCATGCGCAGTCTATCATCCAGACGGGCGGCCTGAAGGTCAATCTCGACACCAAGACGGTCGATGTGAACGGCCAGCGCGTCCATCTGACCGGCAAGGAATATCAGATGCTCGAACTACTCTCCTTGCGGAAGGGCACGACGTTGACCAAGGAGATGTTCCTGAACCATCTTTATGGCGGCATGGACGAGCCCGAACTGAAAATCATCGACGTCTTCATCTGCAAGCTGCGCAAAAAGCTCGCAGCGGCGACCGGCGGAACGCATTACATCGAGACGGTCTGGGGGCGCGGCTACGTGCTGCGTAACCCGGAGGAAGAGGTGGATACCGGCGAAGCCGCCGCGTAAGTCTCGGAAGTCTCGATTGTTGGATACGAAAATGGCTGGGCTCATCCCGGCCATTTTTCCGTTTGGGCGCCGGCCACAATCCACAAAAATTTAGCGGCTCTTGGGGCTCCGCGCTGGCGGGCTCCTCAACGATATAGTCCGTAGTCGGATCTACGATTTCGGACGCACCCGGAACCTCCGCAAGACGGTCCGGCTGGGCCGTTACCGGCGCGGCTGGAGCCTCGTGCCGGGCCCGTTCCAGGGCATCGAGGTGATCGTGACCGGCGAAGGCGCAGGTTCGGTCTCTGTCGCCGCCTGAGGCTGCACGCTTTCGCCCGCGCCGCCTAGCCGCGGCGATGTTTCCTGCTCCTCGTCGGAAGTCTGCATCCCGGGCGAATCCTGCTCCTCAGTCAGAGTCTCAAGTCTCTGGATGAGATCGTCGTCTGAGCCTTGCGGTTCCGCGCCGTCGCGCCCGAGCTGCGCCAGAATTTCCTTGAACCGTTCGAGGCTCGCCAGAATGACGGTGATTCCCTCCGCGGAGACAGGCGGGCCGTCTCGATAGTGCCCCATGAGGGCTTCGGCGGCGTGGGCCAGCTTTGCCAGACGCGGCAGTTCGAAAAAACCGCTGGTTCCCATGATGGTGTGCGCGACACGGAAAATCGTGTTGAGCATCTCGGCATCGTTCGGCGCCTGCTCGAAGCGCACAAGGCGCGTCGAGCTCGTCAAGCTGCTCGCCCGTTTCAACCAGGAATTCCGCTAGAAGGTCGGCCATGACAGACCCCGGCGCGAATCGAACAAGATTCGCGTCGTACTAAGGACCGCACAAATTGCTTGGCGGATTGTCCACGATTTCTGGTTTACGGTCCGTTGGCGACCGGTCGCACAGTCCTGGCCGTGGCACCTGTTGAGACCCGCGGCTGTCGTGAACGGACTAGCGCGCCGTTAACACAACCTCGTCCTCACCCGATTCGGTCGTCACCGTCATGCCGGAGGCCTGCGCCACGCGCGAGGCGTAGTAAGGCTGGATCGAATGTGCATCGACCTCGCCGCTGGCGTCGCCGGCCAGCAGCGCTTGGACCGGCTCGGCGAGACGCGCTGCCTTACCCGTCGCGGTAATCGCATAGGATAAGTCCTCACTATCACCGGAAATCACCGCACGAACTGTGCCACCGCGTGGCAAGGCCACGATTCCGAGCCCGACCAGGTTGAGCAACAGCTTGACTTTGTTCTTCGGCAGGATCAGCGCCGGCCCCTCCCAGACAAGCTCATGTTTCTCGCTGGTGCCTACGAAGGCCTGAGCCACCTTTTCCGCATCGCGGGTGTCAACTTCGGCCCCGGCCGAGCCCGCCGCACCGAAAGCGATTCGGGCAAATTGCAGCTTGGCGGACGCTTGATTGGCGCTCTTGAGGATCAAATCCATCGCGGCGGCGCGCATCTCGTCGTCCGGCTCCTCAGCCAACATCTCCAAACCGTTGGAAATGGCCGAAACCGGGTTGATGATGTCGTGACAGATGCGGCTGGAAACCAACGCCGCAAGATCGAGATCGCCGAGCACGATCGGCTCCGACATGGCTTGCTCCTTGTCGCGTCCGCAGGACCCCCGCGGAGTTATCGTGGCCTAGGTACAAAATTCTGTTACAGGAAGGGCGCAATCATCCAAGACACGCGGAACGAATCACAGCCCTTCGGAGCATCTTGCCTTGTCAGCACCAAGACATACAACAGCGGCGCTTGCCGAGCAGACGACTGTCTTCGATCTCAGCGCCGCCGCACAGGTTCTGACCGATGCCGCAGCAAAAGCGGGTGCTGCGATCATGTCCCATTACGGCTCCACGGATGGAATTGAGTACAAGGACGACGACACCCCCGTGACCAGGGCGGACCGGGACGCCGACGCCATTCTTACCGCCGCGCTGCGCGATTTTGCGCCGTCCATCCCCGTGGTGTCGGAGGAAACCGCAGCCGACCGGAAAGCTCCCCTGGGCCGGACGTTCTTCCTGGTCGACCCGCTGGACGGCACCAAGGAATTCATCAAAACGCGCACCGACTTTACCGTCAATGTCGGACTGATCGAGGACGGGTTCCCTTGTTTCGGCCTTGTTTACGCGCCGGCGCGCGCGCTTCTCACGGTTACGATCGCCGACGGCGTCGCCATCGAGGCCGAGATGGCGCCGAGCGCCGACGGTGCCGATTTGAGCGCACTCGAGCACAATCGGCTGCACGCGCGAGCCGCGAACCCGGAGACCATCACGGCGCTTGTCAGCCTGTCTCATCTGGACGGAAAGACCGAGGAGTTCCTGAAAGGATTTTCCGTGACCGAGCGCAGCGGCGCGGGATCGTCGGTCAAATTCCTGGAAATCGCCCGCGGCAACGCGGATCTCTATCCGCGCCTCGCCCCCACCATGGAATGGGACACGGCAGCGGGCCAGGCCGTGCTGGAAGCCGCCGGCGGTCACGTTCTGGACACCAAGGGTGCACGCTTCGGTTATGGCAAAACAGACGCCGGACTAAAAAACTCGAACTTCATTGCCTGGGGCCGCACCGTCTTAACGCCCCGGTAAGCCTTCCACCGTTTGGTAACGCTTTCGGTCAACAATCTCGGCAGAGGCGTTGTGTATCTGTGTCCGGCCAATTCGCCGGCGCTCGCGCCTGAGGGCTTTAGTCATGCGTAATACGAGCATCGCGATTGCCGCGACGTCGGCAGTCCTTTTCAGCTTTGTGCTGACATCCAAATCAACGGCGCAAAACGCGTCGCCCAATACGGTGCCGGTTCCGAACGCGACCGCGAACGGGGCCTACCCGCAAACCAACGCCTATGTGCCGGGCACGCCGGCCGCTCAGCCCGCGCCCCAACAGGCGGCGGCGCAGCAAACCTATCAGCAGCAGGCCTACCAATCTGAGCAGACATACGTCCCAGCGAAAGGATATGCCTCGGAGAAACTGGATGGCGCCTCGGACGGTTTTTCCCCCGAGGAGATCAAGAGCGCCGGTCACCAGTTTTTCGGAAAAGTCTCGTCGGGGTTTGCATCTGCCGTCGAATACACGTTCCAGCGTTCGGGACGGCCCAACGGCTACATCATCGGCGAGGAAGCGGGCGGCGCCTTCGTCGCTGGTCTGCGTTATGGCGAAGGCACCCTACACACCGCCTCCGGCCAACAGCATCGCGTCTTCTGGCAGGGCCCGTCGGTCGGCTACGATTTCGGCGCCGAAGGCTCCAAGACCATGGTTTTGGTGTACAATCTTCATGATCCCAACCAGATCTACAACCAATTCGCTGGCGTCGATGGATCGGCCTACTTGGTTGGTGGCGTCGGCGTCACCTATCTGGCGCGGGACGAACTCGTTCTCGCCCCCATACGCTCCGGTGTCGGCCTTAGACTGGGCGCAAATGTCGGCTACTTAAAGTATACTCGCCAGCCGACCTGGAATCCGTTCTAAATAGGCGCTAATGAAGCTGTAGCACGGGTCTTGCGGGTCGCGGACAATCGGGCGCGCAAGCTGTTGGCATGCCCGATGGGCTTCGCGCATGGCGCGAGCGGCGGCACGAGGGGCACATAGAGCGCTGGCATGCAGCGCCAATCTGAGGCACTGACGCGGCCTCTTTTCAAGGAATCAAAGGCCTTGATGATCGAGTGGTTCATGTTCGGGGCGTTGGGCTTCTTCTTGGGATGCCTGCTCGGCCTCATGCTCGCGCCCCCATTGTGGAACCGCGCCGTCAAGCTCACGACGCGCCGGCTCGAAGCCACGATGCCCATGACGCTTGCCGAGATCCAGGCCGACAAGGACCAGATTCGCGCCGATTTCGCCATTCAGCTCCGCAAAGTCGAAGTCGGTCTAGAGAAATCGAAAGAGAAGGCGGCGCGTGAATTGATCGAGGCCAACAAGCGCCGCGTCGAGATTCAAAAGCTGAACGGCAATCTTGAGTCCGTCAAAGGCGAGTTGCACGAAGCCGAAAACGCCAACCGCGTGCTGCAGCAGACCATCAAACGGCGCCTGCCCGATCTCGATACGCGGCTGAAGGCCGCCAAGAAAGCCTTGTCGGACCTGGAAACGGTGAACGCCGAACTCCGCACGACGGTCGCCTCCCAATCGGACGCTCTGAAAGTCGCCCGCGCGACCGTCCACAACCAGCGTGCCGATATCGATCAGCTCCGGCTATCTCTCGAAAGCGGCAGCGCGGCAGGCCGCGGCTCGGCGAAAACCGATGCGCGCGCCGTCGCCGAGAGCCAACGCCTGGCGGCGGAACTCTCACGGGCCAAGGAAGAGTTGGAGCGTGTGCGGACCAGCGGGGAGGAAATCGCCTTCCTGCGCCGGGAACTCAGCCAACTCGCCTCTCAGATTCTTAGCACCGCGCGGCAGCAGGCCCCGTCCTGGCAAGCCACGCCGGCTCAGGCCGTGGCCTATGAGGATACGAAGGCCGAAGCGGACCACGACGCGGGTGCTGAGCACGAAATGGCCGTCGAGGAAGAAAACATCGCCCTGCATGGAGCCGCCGCCTATGCGGGCAATGGCGCAGCCGGCTACGCGGAGACGGCCTACGCCGAACCGCAGCAAGAGGCGGCCTACGCTGAAGAAGCACCCGCCGAGCCGCACGAGCCGGAGGGAACCTATTCAGCCGAAGAGGCTTATCAGGCAGAAGAGACCTATCAGGCGGAAACCACCTACCACGAAGACGAGGCCCACCCTGCCGAGCCGGTCCAGGACGAACAGGCTTATGCGGCGGAAGAGACCGGTCCCGCGGCAGAGACCTATGACGGCGAGGACGACTACGAGATCGAAGAGGACTACGAGACCTACGAGATCGCCGGACACTACGACACCCGGGCCCAGGACCCGCAGGACCAAGAAGACCAGCCGGACGAGGCCCAATCGGAAGACGCACAGCCGGATGAGGCCGGTGGCGAGGCGGAGTACGAGGAAGCCTATGCCGTTGAGGACGCGGAGGAGCCGGAAGAGGCATCGCGCAACCTGTCCAAGCGTTTTGCCGCGCGGCGCGCCAAACGTCAGTCGGAGAAATCCGGCGGGAGCCTCACAAGCCGGCTTCGCGGCATCGTGGCGGACAGTCCCGAACGGCGCGGCTAAGGCGCGCGCCTACGGTGGGGTCCGCAGAAAGTCCTGCGTCCCATTCGCAAGGCGCAGCGCCGTCAGGCAGCCCGTGAACACCGCAGCCGTGTCGATCCCGATCCGATTTTCTCGAACCACGGGCTTGCGCTCCGGCGTGTGACCATGGACCACAACCTTGCCGAACGGTTCCTGCGCATCCAGAAACTCATTCCGTATCCAGAGGAGATCTGCCGGAACCTGGTCGGAGAGCGGCACGCCCGGGCGCAGGCCCGCATGCACGAACACATAGTCGCCGATGACGCAGTTCAGACCGAGACCTTCGAGAAATTTCAGATGACTGTCGGGAAGCGCCTGGGCAAAAGCCTCGCGCCAAGCCTCCGGCGGCGCGCCGCTGCGATCGAGCCGGTCCACATCGACCCCATAGGAGAGCAGAGTCGGCTCCGCGCCGTTGCGGCGCCAGGGCGCCAGCCAATTGGGGTCCTTCAGAAAATCCAGCAGCAACTGTTCGTGATTGCCCTTGAGAAAATGCGCTTCGAAGCCATCAGGCAAGCCTTCGCTTAGCCTCTCGATCACGCCGCGGCTGTCCGGCCCCCGGTCCACATAGTCACCGAGAAAGACCAGGATCTTTTTCGCACAATCGGACTGCGCCGCATCCTGCTCGATCAATGCCAGAAGCGCGGACAAGAGATCCGTGCGCCCATGAATGTCGCCGATCGCGTAGACGAGTTCGCCGTCGGGAACTGTGGCCTTCACCGAATTAGACGCCACCCTCTGGTCCGGCGGCCAGCTCACGATAGAGCCGCGTCGGAAAGCTGAAGACCGTGCTCACGCAATCGGACTTCAGACCGATAAACAGGACTGTTCTTCCATCCCTCATCTGGTCATCCTCTGTAATGACATAGAGGGTGTCAACGCGGAGCGGCGGCAGGCCCTTTTTATGCGCAGCCCGTTGCTCGAAGGCCTTCAGCCGCGGGCCGCTATACTGGTCGAATTCGGCATGGACCCGGGCAATAGCCGAGCGAATCTCGCTCTCGGATTTGCACGGCACGGTCGCGATTTTTGGTCCGTCGCTGCCATAATAGGTGGTGCCGTGCGGCTGAACGAGCGGACCGAACTTGTTGGACGTGGCTTTGAGCCCAGCAAATCCCAGCAGGACCACGGCAAGGACCAGCCCGGCAGTGACTTTCGCCCACATTGGGATTCGAGTTGGCATCGCCAAGATCCTCTTCCGCCTCGGTCGCCCCCATGCAAGGGGCGTCCCAACGCGTTCGCAAGATCGAGGCTGTTCCGCGTTAGATCGCAGTATCGACCTCGCAAACCATTATATCACGGCGACCGCATTCCGGCATCTTCCAGGCAATGACTTCGCCGGTCTTGGTGTCGACGATCGGCACCGGGCAGGCGACGCGCCAGAAGCGGTAACGCGAACTGCGATGGGCCTGGTCCCAATTGACGCCAAGGGTGATCCCGGCCCGCTGGCAGCGCTGCTGATTGAACGGCTGCGCGGCGGCGCCCATGGCTTCGGACTGGTCGAAAAGCTGAACCTCCTTGCGGCGGCACACCATCTTGGAATTTTCGGTGGCCCATTCGAGGTTTTCGTATCCGGTATAGGTGGCATTTTGATCCGCCTGACCGGCTATGACCGTCTTGCAGACAATCAAGACAACGGCAGATGGCATGGGTACGGGCATGATCTATGCTCCCCAATTCTGAGTAAGGCCCGCCAACGGGACCGGTTGGCCCGCCAGTGCGGCGAGCATCGATTGTTCGGAAAAACGTGCCGCCGGAAGTGAAGACGGAACGCGTGGGATCGGCCCAAAGGTCCGATCGACGCCGTCTATTCTGAGCAGCCTGGCGAGGCGGGTGGACAGCATCTGGATTAACGCGGCAGACAACACCTCGGGCAGCCGCATGGCTGCATCGATTGTCCATGTTGGTGCCGTGGGCGACTGTTTGACAGCCTGAACCGACGGGCTCAGGGCAGCCGCTCTGACTCGGGTCAGTCTCGTAGGCATTTGGCCCCCTTCACAAAGGTTGCACCAACGCCACTCCTCAGGGTCCGTTTTGGACCGCTAACTCCCGAAACTCTTCCAGACCGGTTGGAACTCTCGCTACCGCATGGTCAGCTGATGTTGCATCGCAGCATCCGCCCGCTTGTTTGCCCAAGCTTGGTCTGCTCTTCGCAAGACCCGTGCAAAACTGGACCATGGCGGGCACCCTGCGTCAGAATCCCCAGAACTCGACGGTTTTACATGCATTTCGAAGTTCCTTCGACCGGCAGGAAGTGCCGGATTTCCAAGACTTTCGCCTCTTGTCCGACGGTCCACACAAATGCCGCACCGCAAAAAACTGATTCGCAAGATGACCCTTAGCCTAACGCGAATGATGTCCGTGCCCTAGAGCATGGAGGCAACAGCCATGGGAAAAATGACAATGTCGACGCCACGTGTGCAGCAAAGTGCCTATATTTTCGGCAGGGCGAATTGGGGCGCAAAGTCCCGAAAGCAAGCTTCATATGTCCGGGGTAGAACGGGCAGTACACGGGGTAAAAGGCTGGGATAGAGAGGGCGACGTATGCTGATCGACGGGGTCATGCTGTTGTGGTTCATCCTGACAGCGCTTTCACTGGTGTTCGTCGCCATCGACATCCGCTCGACACCGGAGAACCCGGTGATGAAATGGGCCTTCGTGCTCTTCACCGCGTATTCGGGACCCTTCGGCGCATTTCTGTATGTCCTTGGATGCCGCGAGCCGCTGCCAGGGCTCCATGAGCGCTACGTGGCCGCGCGGTGGCGCCAGGCGCTCGGCTCGACCATGCATTGCGCCGCCGGAGACGGCATCGGCATCCTGATCGGCGCGGTGATCGGAGCCCTCGTCGCACTTCCCCTAATGGCGGAGTTCGCGGTGGAATACGCCCTCGGCTTCGCCTTCGGCTGGAGCATCTTCCAGGCCCTCTTCATGGGCGAGATGTTCGGCTCCTATTGGAAGGCCCTGAAAGGGACGTTCAGCTCGGAGTTTCTCTCTATGAACTGCCTCATGGGCGGCATGTTGCCGGTCTCCGCACTTCCCTTCCAAGGCAACCCGGATGCCCACGATCCCCTGCAGCCCCTATTCTGGTTCCGTATGTCGCTGGCGCTCATGGTGGGTGCGTTGTGCGCCTACCCCATGAATTATTGGCTCGTGGCGCATCATCTGAAGCACGGCATGATGACCGTGCGACCCGAGGGCCAGGGTGCCCAGGCTTCCGGCGCGGGGGGCATGGACATGTCCAAGGACAGCGAGGCAGAGACGGCGAAAATGTCCGGGATGACGATGGCCGACAAAATAAAGGCGGCGGAAAGCGGCTCCGCGCTGCATGCGCCCTCCCCGCCGGTCTGGGTCATGGGCGCGGTATCGCTCGCCGTCCTCGCACTGGGCGTCGTCATCGCGCTGACCTTCGCCCAGTAACGCCATCGCCTTACGACAAGGGCCCTATCCACAGACAATCCGCGAGCGCTCGTCCGCCCCCCACCATTTCACCGGGAACTGGAAGGCAAAGGGCGAATGAGATGAGCAATGGACCATCTACTGACGAAACGCGATCCGGATAGGCCCGCAGCGTGCGAATGCGCCGGTGCGCAGTACCGGGAACGCGCGATCGCGGTCACGGCGGCACGGCACGACCGCACCCGTCAGCTTCCGAAGATTCTCGCCACAACACCGGAGGAGATCGGCGATTTGTCGCTACAAGGCCAGCTCAATCTGATCGCCCGGCTCCTGCATATCGCCCACAGTTCCGCGCGCGCGGGGGCGGCACGCCATTAGTCCAAGACCCGAACCGCCACATCGCAATCCTGGGCGCCTGGCAGGCGGAACGCGCCGGGGCTGGCTGCGCTGAAGGGTCAGGCCCGCCGGCGGGCGGCCCGCCCCCTCGGAATGCGGTCCTAGATCAGCACATGATTTTCTTTTTCACGATGACCGTCTGCTCCGCGACGATCTTGTCGTATTCGCGAAGCTGCGCCGCGGTCAGGATCGCCGCCAGCCGCGTGCGCGTATCCGCGTTGATCCTGTTCATATCCTTATTGAGCCTGATGAGCCCCAGAGCGCCGGGGCGTTTGCAGGTCTTGAGGTCCACACCGTGTTTTTGAAAGGAGGTGCTGCGGGCGGTCATCGAGGACCGCAGGACCGGGTCAATGGCCGCGCGTTGCTCAGGCGTCAGGTTGAGACGCGCCTCCATCTTGGCAACGTCTTGCGGGGTCAGCGACTGCGCCGTGGCTACCGCCGGCATCAGCGTCGCACCGACGACGGCAAAAATGGCGATGGTACGCTTCAGACTTTTCATCATTCCGATATCTCTCCTTGAGCCCTCAAGCCCGCAAGGGGCGCGGGCCGCACCTTTTGGCGAAAAGAAGCAGATAGGAACGGCAGACCGAAGGGTCAACGGGGGCGGCAGGTTTGGACGTGGCCCAGGCAGCGCCGGAAATTACCCCTGCTTGGCCGATTCTTTCCGCGCCGGGACTCCCGCGCCGTCATGGGAGCTGCGCACGCCTGCAGGCCAGCCCAGCCAAGCCTGGGTGCGCAAACCCCGCAGACGGTAGCCGCCGCCCGGGGCATATTCGAAGAGCCAGCGCCGGGCCGCAAAGCGGTCGCGGACGATATAGGGGAATACGGTCCCCAAAATTGCGCCGAGTACCGCATCGGTGAAGTAGTGTACGCCGATCAGCACCCGGCTGAACGCGACCCAGACCGCGATCGTGTAGACGAAGACGCGAGCGCGCGGCACGAGGATCGCCACGACCGTCGCGAACGCAAAGATCGACGTCGCGTGGCCCGACGGCAGGGAGGCGTAGTCGGCATCGAAGGCAAACAAGGTGAAGTCGAAATGGCCGAGCTCTTCATAAAGCTTGGGACGCGCCCGGCCCAGAATGTTCTTGCACAGTGTCGCGATCAGCCCGGCGCCGCCAATGCTCACAAAGGCGAACCCAGCCGCCTGGACGATCAGCCCGTAACCGGCCGCGTTCCGGAACCCGATATGGTTGCGCCGGAGCAGAATCGCGAAGCCGATAATGGTCGCGGTCGGGATCAGCATCCAGTTGGAGCGGCCGATATCCGTGATGGCGCGGAAGAAATCGCGGGCGGCGGGCGACATGGCCTTGGCCCGCTCGAGCATGAACGGGTCGATCAGCAAAAAGCCGACGGCCAGCACCGATAGGGCGATCAGCGCCTGCTCCCAAAGCTTCATCGAGGAATCTGGCAACGAGTCTGCCCATTCTTTCGGTTGATCGGTGCGGTCCCGGCGCGCGCCAGGACCTTGAGATTATGCCTATTGCGAACCGGCAAGGCATGCAAATCCGAAAGACCGTTTCGGTTAGGACGCCCAGGTTCGGCCCAGATTGCGCTCACCGATGTGTGAAATCCGGTGTTCTCATTGTCAGCCCCGAAACGCCAAGAACCCGATATGGTTAATAGGTCGAAACCCGACACCCCTATTGTTGTTGGAGAAGGATACCCCCCATGTATTTCCCCTCTCGCATGACAATGAGACTCATCGCCGGCTCAGCCATTTTGGCCATTGCCGCAGCCATGGAATCGCCTTTGGCCCCGAAACTAGTCGCGCTTCACGCAAGCATGATTGGCTAGGGACCAACCAGATCGTTCATGGATCAGACTGGGAGCGCGGTTTTAACCGCGCCGCGTTGGTGGATCTTATGTCTCGCAATCGGACTCCTCCTCGGCCCTTGTGCCGAGGCGGGTCCGACAAGCGCCCGGCCACCGGATCACGCAAAACCGGGACCGTTTCCCGAAAACCTATGTGAAGCTAGCGCCGGTGACCTCAACCGCTGCGACGGCGATTGGCGTATGAACGACGCGCGCTGAAGGGCGTCGGGAAACGCTCCAGCGGTGCACCGGCGCGGCCACAGCGCCCTGATGGCTCTTGTTCTTTGGAAATTGGCGCCCCGTAGGGGAATCGAACCCCTGTTTCCGGCGTGAGAGGCCGGCGTCCTAGGCCTCTAGACGAACGGGGCCTGCGCGCGAACGAGAACCTATAGTTCTCAGCCCTGTCACGATCAAGGCTTATTGCGCCTGCGCCTGCCCTGTTTCGATTTTGACGCGGGTGAGG
>Ga0209013_10002851_pt1 | contig 15561 bp, 16 predicted proteins | sample Cruoilmetagenom2_FD_187291 | JGI IMG/M metagenome (GOLD analysis project Ga0209013, IMG submission 187291) | Oil polluted marine microbial communities from Coal Oil Point, Santa Barbara, California, USA - Sample 2 (SPAdes) (version 2) | ecosystem: Environmental > Aquatic > Marine > Oil seeps ... | reverse complement strand
ATGGCGACCGCAGCCACTACCAGCGGTACAACACCCCAGGTACGGCGTGCCGCTTGCACCACAAGCACGACCAATCCGAAGACCAGTAGTGCCAGCCCTGACCAGAAGATCCAGGCGTACGGTCCCCGAATCAACGCGTCAGCGAGCCGACGCTCGGCTCCTGGAGTCGCGTAGAGCAGAGTGAACAACTCGACAATCTGGAAGTACAGGGCTGCTGCAGAGGCCACAAGGAGCAAACCTCCCAGCCACTTGAACACAATCGGTCCGATAACCGACGTGCCGGTGCTCAATACTGTGCGCACAATTGCCGTAAGCACTATCAGGTTCGCGAGACCCGAGGCCGCTGCGAGGATGATGAAATCTGGTCCCTGAAGAGACCCGAACCACCCTGGCCGACCGACCTGGATACCGAACACGAGGCCTTCGGTGGACAGCGCGATGATGACTAGTGGTCCGACGAAGATCGACAGCCAGAAGATTACTCGGCGGTGCCTCTCCCACTCTGCGTCCGTGTCGCGATATCCCGATGCCCACAAGCGATGGAACCACCGCAAGTGTGAGTCGGTCTCGGCGAGTTGCATGGCGTCCCGTCTTCCATTCAGGAATAGAAACACCAGGCTCGTCAACAGCACTCCAACTGCGACGAGCGTGAATGTACCGAAGAACGGTGACTGTGGGCGAGCGTAGAGGAACATGTTGATGATTCCCCGGATCGGATGGCCAAGGTCGATCACGACGGCCAGCACACCGACCGTCAAGGAAACCGCGGTGAGCAGCACTGCCAGCCGCGAAATGGGCCGAAGTGCCATCACGTCGAACACGTTCGCGAAGGCGACCAATACCAGTCCCGCGAGACTCACGCCGATGAAGTACTCAACCATCACCACATACAGGCCCCAGGTTGCACCACCTTGTGAGCCGATGTTGCCCATGCCGGTGACGACCATTCCCTCGTTCGACTCGTAAATGAATGCGACGATTCCGATGATCAGGACGATCGTTGTAACTGAGAAGAACGCGATCCATCCGGGTGTGAATCTCCCGACGCCCTGTGGAAGGGACCTCTCAACTTTCGTATCGGTCACCATGTCACACCTTCACTTTCGGTCGTTCGATCTCAGTGACCTGACTACTCGGCGGAGCACCTCCCAGGTAGAAGATGTTTGGACTCGTGCCAGCTTCCTCGAGGAGCTGCCAGCTTCGCTTCTCCTGCACATACTGGCTGATTGGAGTACCCGGGTCATCAATGTCTCCGAATACGAGAGCGTCAGTCGGACATGTTTCGACACATGCCGGATCAAGACCCTGCTCGACCCTATGTATGCAGAACGTACACTTCTCCATCACACCTTTGGCATGTCCGCCGCCAGCGGTTCGTCGCTGCTCATCGCCCCACAACTCGTCAAGGTCAGGGTTCTTGTACGGAGGCACCAGGCCTCCAGTTGCTTGGGCGAGATCCTCATCCTTCCAATCGACGATGTCATATTGAGCCTTCTCGGGCTCCTGCCAGTTGAAGTAGTTCACTCCGTAGGGACAGGCCAGCTCGCAGTATCGGCATCCAATGCATCGATCCGGGTCCGTGAGAACAATCCCGTCCTCCCTCTTGAAGCGGGCACCCACTGGACATACCTTCACGCAAGGTGCGTTGTCACAGTGCTGACACGGCCTCGGGAGGAAGCTCATCTTCGTATCCGGGAATGCGCCCTGCTCAAAGCGGAACACGTACATCCAGAAGTTGCCCTCGACTGTGTTGTTCTCAACCTTGCACGCCGTCATGCAACCTCGACATCCTTGGCATCGATCAAGATCGACGGCCATCGCGTATTTGGTCATCAGGCACCACCTCCCTTCGTGACCTTCACCTTCACGTGGAACGACTGGTCAGCCGTATTGGCCATGTACCCCTCGCCGGTGAAGTAGATCTCGTTCGCCGATGGACCCTGTCCTTTGTTCTGGGGATGCGTCCACATCCCAAAGTGGTGCGGCATGGCAACGGTGTCCGGCCGAATGGAGTCAAGGTACGTCACCGTGGTGGTGAGACTCCTCGTCTCTCCGGTGACGGCGTTGTGTGACTCAACGATCACGTCATCACCATCGGCGATCCCAAGCCGCTCCGCCGCCTCAGGATTCATGTCGAGCGGGGCGCCCGGAGCGAGTTCGGCAAGCATCGGAACGAAACTCGTCCGCGTCTGCTTGTGCTCGATCTGGTGATAGCTGAGCAGGGTGAACTCGTACTCATCCGGTGAAGCGTCCATCGTTGGCGCTCGCCATGTCGGGAACGGTGTGTAGTCCTGCCAGTAGATCTCCTCGGCGCCCTTCTCGATCATCTGCCTTTGGGCATCGAGAAGGCTCTCCCCATACAGACGGTGGAGCGCGCCTCCGAACGGTGGATCAGCTACGTAGCCGTACATCTTCGACGGCGCGTATGGACCCTTGATGAGCACACCGTTGGCGGGATCCTCGAAGTACTCGACGCCTTCAAGGCCCTGGGCCTTCGACCACTCGTCGAAGATGTGCCGTACCTCCGGCTTCTGGTCAAGGGGGAGCGCGAATTCGGTGTCCGTGAGCTTCAGCTCCTTGTTCACCACCGACAGGTAGCCATCCTCTCCGTAGAGAACACCGATGCGTTCGCAGAGATCCATGTATATGTCGATCTCGCCACGTGACTCGAACAGCGGCTCCATCGGCGGAACCCGCAATGTCACTGCATCGACGTAGGCATCGGACGCCGAGGATGGTCCTTCATACTTCTCAATCGTTGCGGCAGGGAGAACGACATCGGCAAAGTAGTCGGCCGTCTCGGAAAGCCATGGGCTGATGACCGTAACGTGCTTGAACTTGTGGTACGAGTCGAGGAATTCCTGCTGTGACGGGAATGCCGCGAGCGGATTCACCATATGGAGGATCGCTACCTCTGGCAGCTCCTCGACCCCGTACCGGTCCGGATCGTTCATGACCCGCGCGATCATGCCCGGGAAGCCAGTGTTTATCGGGAAGTACTTGCTCTTGTTCAGGAAGTAGTCGTACGGCGGGTCCTCTACCGTCAGCTTCTCGAACTTCGGGTAGTTCTTGTGGATCTTCCACGTGAAGTCTGAGAGCTGGCCTCCAGCCGCACCGATCGCCCCGACCATCATCGACACCATCGTCATCGCCCTGGCTATCTGGAACCCGAGTTCCTGCTGGGCGACGTGGTATGCCATGATGCCAACCGGTCGATAGGGAACCTCGACACCGTCGACGACGATCGTCGAACCGATCTGCGCCTCGCGTCCGAACGTCTCGGCCATGGTACGAATCTGGTTTGTCGTGAGGCCGGTGATCTCAGATGCCCACTCCGGCGTGGAGTCTGCAAGATGCTCGATGAAGAGCGTGAATCCTGTCTTGACTTTCTGTCCGTCGAGTTCGAACTCTCCCTCAAGAGCTGGACTCTCAGCCTCGCCGAACGGTACGGCCTGTCCCGTCGCTTCATCCCAGACGAGTCCGACCTCAGTGGCTTCATCGCCTTCGCCCATCGTTACCTTGGCGATCATGCCATCGCTCTTGACGAGCATTGCTGCGTTCGTATGCGTCTTGAGATACGGCCTGTCGATGTATCCCAGACTGATCAGTTCGTGACACAGCGCAAGGGCGAGCGCGAGATCTGTGCCTGGCTTGATAGGTAGCCATGTGTCGGCAAACGGCCCGGCCGAGCGGAGTCGCGGATCGAGATGGGTGATCTTCATCCCGCGCTCGCGCGCTTTGACCATATGACGGGGCCAGGTCAGCCAGCAGAACTTGTTGCCACCTGCATTGGTGATGTTCCATCCCCAGGACAACATGTAGTTGTTGTACTTGAAATCAGGATGCAGAACCGCATGCGTTCCAATCGTGTACTCGAGCGCCCGGTAGCCGGCGTCTGAGCAGTAGGCACCATGGCCGACCTTCGAAATGCCGGTGGACTTAACGAACGCGTCGTCGTAGAAGTCTTTTGCCTTGCTTCTGCCCTTCTGCCAGAGCACGAGTTTGGGGTTGCGCTCCATGACCGCTTTCGTCTGTTCAGCAACGATGTCGAGCGCCTCGTCCCACGAAGCTCTGCGCCATTCGCCCGTAACGCCTTTCCCATTCGTCCGTATGAGAGGCCACTTGACTCTGTTGGGGTCGTACACGGCCTGGATCTGCGCCGTGCCTTTTGGACAGAGCGTGCCGACGTTGCGTGGATTGGTCGGGTTTCCTTCAAAACTCACGACTCGACCGTCGATTCGGCGTGCGATCATCCCGCAGTCCTGTTTGCCTATCCAGCATGTTGTCGCGATGAAGTCCTCAACTGTCCCCTCGGCGGCAGCTACCTCACTGGCAGCCACACTCTCGAGCGACTTGAACAGAAACGTGTTCGCAACCGCCGCTGTGCCTGCGACTGCCGCGGTTCCTTGCACGAAACCTCTGCGGGTGACCTTCGGCATCCCGAGAAACGTTTTGGACATCCCTACTCCTTCACGGTCGAGGCGAATTGTCACCGAGCACTCGCCAAGCGGTGCAACCCACGGATGCTGACGAACTGGGGTTGCCTTGACGCGGCGAGCAACGGCGGGAACACGTGCCGTCGGACGAATCGATATTGTTGTCCAGCATCCTCTCCATCAGACACCACGTTGGAGACGTTGAGTAGCGGGGAAATCCCGCATCGTTGTCAGAAGAATCCCTGCTACTCAGAGGAGGGAGTTGTGGGGGAAACCCTTACGGGTGGTGTCCCTGGGACTCAACCCATGAGGTTCAGTTCGAGAGCTACCTGCACCAACTCGGCACGGCTCACAATCTGAAGCTTGCGCATCAACCGAGCCTTGTAGGTCTCAATCGTCTTCACGCTCAGAAACATCAACTCTGCAATCTCACCGTTGCTGTGACCAAGTGCGAGAAGTCGAAACACTTCGCTCTCTCTTGCGCTGAGCGAGCCATAGCGCTGCTCGAGCAGGTTGCCGCTTCTCTGCGTGCTCTCGTCGCCGACAGTCACAGAGTCACGCGCCAAAGCCTGTGCATGGTGTGGATGGATGAAGATCCCTCCGTCATTGACAGCATGAATCGCTGACAGGAGCTCCTCGCTCGCTGCCTGCTTGAGAACGTATCCTGATCCCCCTGACGAGAGAACCTGCTTCAGATATCCGATGTCATCGTGCATCGTGAGAATCAGAACTTTCGTGTCAGGGAGCTCCCGGCGAATACTGCCAAGTGCCTCAAGACCGCTGCAGTTCGGCATGTTGATGTCCATCAATATGATGTCCGGCCGAAGCGCAAGCGCCTGGTCATAGCATTCCGCTCCGTCGGCCGCCTGACCGGCGACGACGATGTCGGGCTCCGCATCCAGGAGAGCCACCAAACCCGCCCGAAGAACTGAGTGATCGTCGGCGAGCAAGATGCGGATCTGAGAAGTCATCTTGGAATCTCCACATAAACCGTGCTGCCTCTGCCGCTGGACTCAATCACGAACTCGCCGCCGAGGAGCTCAGCTCGTTCTTGCATCGCGTGCAGCCCAACGCTCGTTTGGTTCCTTCGCACCGTTTCGGGCTCAAACCCCGATCCGTCGTCCTCGACGATGACGCGCACAGATCCGGGGCGTTGCACAAGGACGATGCTGATGTTGTTGGCCGATCCGTGCCGGGCTGCGTTCGTCATGGCCTCTTGGACGATCCGATAGAGCGCAGTCTCCACAGGCTGGTCGAGTCTATTGGCGAGCTCGCCGTGCACGTGGGCGGAGATTCCGGGATAGCGAATAGTGAAGTCTTCGGCATACCGCTCAAGGGCAGGCACCAACCCGAGATCGTCGAGAGCGCTCGGACGCAGCTCACGCGACAATTCTCGAACCTGCGTCAACGTCTCGCCAGCCAGCAGTTGAAGCTCCCGGGCCTTGGCCGCGGCCTCTTCTTCTGTCATCCGGCCCAACACCGTGATGCCAACCATAAGCGAGCTGAGCGACTGGCCGATCGTGTCATGCAGTTCTCGAGAGATACGTTTGCGCTCTTCCTCTTGTGCTGTGATCAACTTCTCGAGGAGACGCGTGCGGGCGGCTTCAGTCGCGGCGATCGTAGTTCTGTTTGATACGAGGTCGTCCACCATCTGATTGAATGACATCGACAGCATGCCGATCTCATCGTCAGCGCCGTATGCGGATCGAGCGGTCAGGTCACCCTCTCCCACACGACGAGTGGTCTCCACAAGCGAGAGAATTGGGCGTGTCAGTAACCAAGTGAGGAAGCTCGCCGCAGCGACGCCGACGATCGCGACGAAGACCGTGGTAACAAGCATCTGGGTGGTGACTCCGTTGACAACTCCCAACAGTCGACTCTCGCTGAGACCAACATGGACGGCACCGTACGTACCGTCGACAATCGGCGCCTCGAACTCATGGAAGGTGGATCTCGCTGTCTTGAAATGTCGATGAGTGATACCGTCCTCGGCGACGCCGCCACTCAAGTTCCGCAGGGTCGTCGGAAACCCGTCATCCCCAAATGTATGAACGAGCACGACGCCAGACGGTTCAACCACATACGCATACTCAGCATCCGGGTGGTTCTTCACCGCATCCACCAACACCTCGAATACCTCGAATGGGTCATCTAGCAATAGCGGATCAGCTGCTCGAGCAGCGAGGTCGCTCGCCACCGAGGCGCCCCGATTGTCGAGCTCCGTAATGAGAACAGACGACATGACGGATCGCACCTGCAACGTGATACCCAGACCGAGAACCATGGTCATAGTCACAACAATGCCGAGAATCTTCGTTCTGACGCTGAAGCCCGTAACGAAGCGCTTCGCTTTGTGGACGCCAGTCTCGACAGCCTCGCTTACATCTCTGGGCCTCGACGGTGTGTTCCCCGCAACGGTGTCCGTCATGGCGTCTCGTCATACTGCCGAATGAGTTCCCGCACCCCGCTGTAGGCATCGTCTGAACTCGTCACAAAGCGATCGACTCCAAGGGCGGCGAGGATCCTCGGCCCGGCGGGATCGGACTCAAGATCCACCAGGAGATCGGTGAATACGTTTCGTAGCGCGACGGAAGTGGTGACCGGTACCACGACGGGAGGGATGCCGTAGTCAGGCGAGGTGCCGATGATCTTGATCCGATTCTCAAGCATGGGATCCCGATCGATCATATGCTGGAGTACGAGGTCATCAACTCCAGCGCCATCTACGACACCTGCTGCGACGGCGCTGACGGCATCATCGTGACTGTACGTGAAGACGATGTCCGAAAAGAATGTCTCAGGTGTGTGACCGAGTTCTTGGACGACCGAACTCGCGTACAAGCGTCCGGTAAGGCTCATCGGATCCGTAAATGCGAACGCTGCTCCTTGAAGATCCTCCATAGATCGCGCCGGGCTTGATGCCGGGACGATGATTGACGAGTGATATACCAGACTCCCCTCAATCTCGGGTACGACCAGAAGGTCCATTGAGCCTGATGCATGCCCCCTCACGTACGCACTCGTGCAAACGAACGCCAAATCGACTTCTCCGGCGTCAATGAGTGCATTCACCTCTGCGTAGGTACGTCTCTGGACCAACTCCGTCGGACGACCCAGCATTTCGCCGAGGTATGTGGCCAACTGCGCATAGCTTTCGACCGTTCCTTCCGGCGACAGAACCGCAGCAACACCGATCCTCAGCGTGCGTGGCTCAATCTTCCCGACTGACGGGATCGGTTCGCGACGATCAAGATCGACAACCGGTGCTGAGGTCGAGCCAACGACACAACCGGACAAGACGAGTGCTGCAAGCACGGCAACCATTGAAGTTGACCGAACCCATCGGCATCGAGGCTCACTTGTCTTCTGCATTCATAAATAGCTTAGCAGTAGAGTTAGGAATTATGCCGAGGTTGCAGTATGATCGACTCAGAACGACCCTAAGGAGATACGATTGTGTTCGCCTTCATTCGGAATATCGGTGGACCGGAAGTGCTGGTAGTTCTCGTCGTAGTGCTCCTCCTCTTCGGAGCGGCAAAGCTGCCACAACTCGCGAGATCGCTTGGTGCGTCCGCAAAGGAGTTTCGCAGGGGGGTCGAAGACGGAATCGAAGACGACGAAGCCGCCGCCGCGAACCAACATCCGGACTGACTCGCAGTCGCCGCGTTGCTCGCGCTCTTGACTCGCAACCATAGAACGCACCGGCGACGTCAAGAAACCGGTCCATCTCACCTCCGACGGCTAGGTCCGGGGCCCGCCCCTTCGCCACAGAGACCAACTCCGCTCCTGCATTCGAACAACTAGATCTATCGGAGCTAGGTGGCTCACGTAGCGGCTGGTAGTGGCCAGAGATGTGTGCCCAGGCCGCTGCTGGATAGTCGGAACTGGCAGACCTTCCTGCATGAGTTCGTACGCGTGGGTGTGTCTCAAACCGTGGGGATGCACACGCTTCTCGATTCCTGCCTTGCCCGCGAGACGAGGAAGAAGTGCTCGCAGATGGGAAGACTTCGGTGGATCACCCTGGAGCGTACAGAACAGTGGCGAATGGCCGTTGACTCCGATCCACTCATGAAAGTGCCGGATATGGGCGGGGTATCCGAATCCACCTCGCGGATTCCGCGGACGGGGACGAACCTGGAGTGTTTGGTCTGGGCATAGAGAATGCGAATAGGCGCATTCGAGGACGTAGGGAGTGATTGTGAGCGACTTCTCATCCTCTTGGGTGCCTTGACCATGGCGCTCACCATGGCACTACCCGCTGGTGCGATCACGAACGGCGAACCGACTACCGATCATCCCGAGGTTGTTTTGATTCTCATGGAGGTTGGCGGCGAACCAGCGTTCAGGTGTTCAGGTACGTTGATTGACTCGACCCATGTATTGACCGCGGGTCATTACACAAGCAACTTCCCGGGTGCACCCTTCACTGGCATGCGGATCTTCACTGAAGCCGATGCAGACAACGGCGACAACGACTATCCGTACGGAACCGGAACCAACACAATCGAAGCAGAGCGATGGGCAGCCCACCCAGACTACGAAACAGCCCCGTTCTTCTTCAACGATGTTGGCATGATTGAGTTGAAGGAAGCGTTCCTGCTTCCCAACTATGGAGTCCTACCGGAAGTTGATCCGCTTGATGAATATGCGACGAAGCAAGGCCGGAACAAGCTGAAGTTTGACTCGGTGGGCTACGGGTTGCAGAGGATCAATCCTGTCTTCGTTGAGGCAGACCGAGAGAGGTACATTGCGCATCCGAAACTGAACGCCATCAACGCTCCCAGGATGACAAGCGACTTCTCGTTGCTGCTGTCGAACAACCACTCGACAGGTGGCACTTGCTTCGGCGACTCGGGTGGCGCGAACTTCATCGAGGACACGTATGTCGTGGCGGGAATCACATCGTTCGGTCTCAATGGAAACTGTGCAGGGACGGGCGGCGTGTTCCGCACGGACCGCCAGAACGTCCAGGATTTCATCGCCGACTTCCTCGCTGGGCCATGAGGTAGAGAACTCGAATCGATTGAGTGAGGGGCAGCAACAAGCTGCCCCTCACTTCTGTTTCAGGTACAGATCTACCCGCCCATATCGGCACATATGCGCCCCCGGTGAGCCGCACATATTGCCCGTTATGCGTGCACTTCGGACATTCTCGTCGTGGGTGCCACACGCGGAGGCGTCGCCGTAGTTTGCCCGTTCTCGGCATGGGTGTGCTGTAATCGGTGGCAATGCCTGAACATTTCAGCGTCAGTGAGGTTGCCTCGGGCGTCTACGCGTGTGTAGCCGGGGCGAGTCAGGCTGCAGTCGGTAATGCTGCCATCGTCGATACCGGTGCCAGGACCATCGTCGTGGATTCGTTCATGACAACCGTTGGTGCTGCGGAGCTGCGGTTGGTGGCCGAGCAGCTCACGGGTCGATCGGTGTTCATGCTCGTCAACACTCACTGGCATGGTGATCACACGTTCGGCAATCAGGTGTTTGCGGATGTGTCGATCGTCGCGACGGAGTCGACGTCCCGCGCCATCGCGTCTGATGCCACCAGCAACCTCGAGGCATACGGTGCGGAGCTGGACGCGGCTATCGCGAGTTTCGAGGCGATGCTGACGTCGGACTCAGAGACTGACCGCATCGTCGCCGAACGGCGGCTTCGCCGACTTTCCTTGCTGCGAGAGGACGTCGGGATCTTCCAGATGACCTTGCCGGACGTATTGATCGACAGTGAGCTGGTTGTTGAGGATCAGCGACGTGTCGAGATCTTGACGTACGGTGGGGGCCACACGGATAGCGATGTGTTCGTGTGGGTCCCGGATGTTCGGGTGGTCGTCGCCGGTGATCTCGGATTCCACGGGAAGCACCCGCGGATGGTTGACGCACACCCTGGGGCATGGACTGAGATCCTTCGCCGGATTCTCGAGCTTGCCCCGTCGACGGTAATCCCTGGCCACGGTGAACCAAGCGATGAGGGCCAATTGGAGTTGTTGATCCCCTACTTCGAAGAGGCCCAGGGACTACTCACGGATTACGACGGCGACTGGGCAGATGTGCCTCTTCCCGAGGGCACCGAGGACTGGGGTTGGGACTTCCACTACGGCCAGGGCCTTGAGGCAATCGCTTCACGCTGAGCGGCCCACTAATCGTCCGCTCCGATCACGCATATCGGCACATATGGGCGGATCGGCTAGGTATCTAATGCACGGAGCGAAGCGAAACGTCTTCCCGCCACCAGAAGAACTAGCGCATATTGCCGGATATGCGCTAGCTACGATCCTTCGACTGCAGGGCAGGATGTGAGGCGGTTGGTCAGGGTGGGTACGGTTCGAATCCATGGATTCGTTGGTTCTCACGTACGTATGCAACGATTCGTTCGATGTCGGCATCGTCAAGACCGGGGACCGGCTCCATGTCGCCGAAGGGCCAGTGATGCTGCGGGGAACCGTTGATGACAGCGAGCGCGAACACAGCGTCTCCGTGATGGTTCGGTTCGTACACGATCGACAAGTGTGACGGACCTTTGTCGGTGCCTCGGAGGTCGGTGCCGTGGCATTCGGCGCAACTCGCTTGATAAAGAGACTCACCCTCCGCTACGAGGCTGCTTGTATCTGCGGGCGCTGTATCGATGGTCGGGTCGCTGGAGCTACAGGCACCGATTAGGAGCGCCAACGCCGAAAGCGTCATAACCGCAAGGCGTATCTTCACTTCGGAACCTCCTATGGCTGGAACCCCACCCCGGGTGGGGTCGAGAGTACGCTTATCCCCAAGATACAAGCGAAGGGAATCCTCATGTCGCACTTGTTGACTGCACAGCTGTTCCTAGCAGACGCAGACGGATTCGGACATATGGACGGCTTCGGGTGGGGCATGATGGGGATGGGATGGCTCCTCATGGTCGCTGTTGTCGGACTTATCGTGTGGGCCATCGTCCAATCAGGCACCAGCTCATCGAGGCAGAGCAGCGACCCAACCTCATCGGCACAGACGATCCTCGCCGAACGCTTTGCCCGAGGCGAAATCGATGGCGACGAATACCGCCGACGGTTAAGCGAATTGGAACGCTAGCCAAGTCGGCAGAGCCGCAATCGAGCGCAGCATCGGAACCTGATCACCAGTACATAACGGCACATATGGGCGGGTCAACAGCTACCGGTTGACATCGACCACCAGAGGGCCCTCGCCGTCGCCGTACCGGACTACGACAGCCTCAACGTCGCCATCATCTGATACGACCTCACGATGCACGACCCCGGCGGGAACGACGACGAAGTCCCCGGCCTCGGCGGTAGCTGATTCGGTTGGATCATCTCCGTGCTCGACCGTCAGTGATCCCGCAAGCATGTAGAAGACCGTGGTGTTTGATCCGTGATGGTGCCATCCGGTTGAGGCACCTGTCGGGACGGTAGAAATGCCAGCCCACAGGGTTGGTTCGTCGATAGCAGAGCGCCGTGAGATCGAACCGATCTCTCCGCCGTTGTCGGCCGCCTCCTCAACTCGTACCCGATCCACAATCGTCTCCTCGACTTGCTGGGACGACCCTACCGGATGAGCATTTCACCCGCACATGACGGAAACATATGGGCGGGTAGATGGTGAGGTTCAGCCGCCCATATTGCCGGATATGAGCTGACTACTTGACTTCCCTGAAGTCTCCGATTTCACCGTCGATTGACTCACGAATCAGATCTGCGTGGCCAGTATGACGGGCGGTCTCTTCAATCATGTGAATGAGAATCCAACGCAACGAGCATGATCTGCCCCAACTCTCCCGCACCGCCACCTCATCAAGGGACTCAGCTTGATCAACAATCCGACGGGAACGCTCACACGCTTCAATGTACCGAGAAACAATCACCTCAGTGTCCAAATCTGCAGCAACAGAGAACTCCCAGTCCGAACCTGAGACCCTCCCCGCCCATGGTTCCAACGGCCCACCACCGGCAAACGTCTCATGGAACCAGTAGTACTCCGCAAGAGCGAGATGGTGGACGAGGTTGCCGAGGGTGAGCGTTGACGGTCCAAGGGTTTGATGCAGTTGCTCATTGTCAAGGCCCGCAGCCTTGTCGAGCATCAGCGCCCGGTAGTAATCAAGAAAGGCCGTCAGTGTCTCTTTCTCACAAGCAGCGAGCGGCGGCTCGGGGTATGACATGGCGGCAAGATACCAGTCAGTATTCATCCAAGCCCCGACTCCGCCGAACACAGCGGACGTGTGAACCGCCCATATTGCCTGATATGAGCGGGCTGCGATGAGTAGGTGACATCCCCGATTGGGTCACAAGCTCTTTGGGCGTACCGTGTAAACATGAGTCATTCGCAGAGTCGGCTAGGAGTTGGGATTCTTGTCCCACTTCTCGCACTGGTGGCATCTGCGTGTGCAAACCCACCCCCTCCGAAAGCAGCACTTGAGTACGAACAGAAGGTGAAGCCCGGATTGGTACTCGTTGAAACAGCCCTCAACGAGCAAGGATTCGATACGGCGGTGATTGACTCCCAATTGTCGGCTGGTAGCCACAGCTTCAAGATCGAGACTGCCGGAGATGGCGACCCGTGGACGGATAGACATGCAAGAGCCGCAATCAGTGGTGCGGCTGATTCACTCTCAGTCGCTGGCTTTGACTGCAACCGATACCCATCGAGGCCCTCCGCAATCTGCTACACGGAGTTCTGGTACATCGATGTTCAACACTCGCCGGACCTTTTCAATTGGGGTCTGTTCGTGTCCGTATCGGGACGTTGCTGGGAGGAACCGAAACCGTATTACTGCCAATGAAGGCACCACCGCCCATAACGGCACATATGCGCTCCCTGCTGCCCGCACATATTGCCGGAAATGGGCGGCCGCCTAACGCTAGGTGGGATTGCTCAAGCTCTCTCGATCCTCACGCAGCAGCGCATACACGGACTCGTCACGCCATTCGTCTCGTAGATAGAGACTCTGGACGAAGTGTGCTTCCTTCCTGAATCCGAGCCGCTCGGCCAACCGGACTGATGAGTCGTTCCCAACCGTGATGTAGGCCACAATCCGGTGAACCTCGGTCCCGCTGAACAGGAGGTCGATCACAGCCGCAACGGCCTCTGACACATAGCCGTGGCCCTGTTGCGTCTTCAACGCCAGCCACCCAATTGCGACCTGTAGTGGGTCTGTCTGGATTGGTGTGAGTTGCACGACTCCGACATACGACTTGTCTGTGGCGACTTCTACGGCCAACGAGACAATTGCGCCAACCTCGCCGAGGGCGTGTTGACCAACTCGCTTCTCAAGCGACTCATCGATCTCAGCCGGCGTTCGTGGGTTCATTGGCACGTCGCTGAAGAGTCGGTCGTCGCCATGGATAGCGAGTTCAATTTCTCGGTCCCGATGTTCGTAGAAGCGAACGACGAGCCGGTCGGTCGAGATTGGGAATGCCAGAGGTTCCATCGGGCAACCCTACTGGGCCACGCATATCGGCACATATGCGTGCGGCGAGTTGAGAAGTGCATAGTGCCGGATATGAGCGGTCATGCCAGAAAGCAGACCGCTCCATCCAGATAGGCCTGCGACTCTTCGTCGGCGGCTCATGTGGCGTAGATCACGGAGCCGGAGGGCTCAGAGGATGTCGCCAAAGAACGATGCGATCGTCGCTGCATACGAGGAGTCGATTGGCTTCTGCATGGCCTCGAAGAAGGTCTCTCCTTCGTCGACCCTCCTGAAGCTGTGCTCAAGGCCCTCCATGATTTCGCACCGAACGTGAGGGAATCTGCCTCGCTCATGCTGCATCTTCATGATGTCTTCGAGAACAGTCGGCGGGACGTTGAGATCCTCGGATCCGTTCATCAACAGGACGGGCCCGTCGAAGCTCTCCAACTTCTCCAGACAGTCCAGTTCCTCGTACTGGCGCATCAAGTCGAGGCTCAGCTCGCAGGTGAACCCATCAGGGCCGTGGACGATGTAGGTCGAGTCACCAGCGCGTAACCGATCTCTCATGTCGCCTCCAAACCAGCCGAGATACCAGCCGGCGAGCACCGGAAACTTCCTTGCGGTCAGTCCGTCTGGATCATCGAGGAACGGCTTGGCAGCGCGGTCTCGCTGTAGATCGAGGAGCGTCTCGAAGGACTCGAGAGCGCCACCCTGGGAGATCAGGAAGCTGGGCTCGGCACCGAAGTCGAGGGCGTGGAGGAAGGTGAAGCTTCCCTCGCTCTGACCCATGAATCCGATGGGTAGGTCCGGATAGAGGTCGCGAGCGTGGCGGTACACGTGGGCGAGGTCTCGGGCGATCGAATGGAAGTCACTCTGTGCCCAGATGCCCTCACTCGACCCGCTGGCTCGCTTGTCATAGCGAAAAGTGCCGACCCCGAGGGAGATGACCGTGTCGCGGAAATCGATGAACAGGTTTCGCTCGGGAATCGGTGTGGGGAACATCCATGTTCGGGTGTTGTCGATGTTTCCGTCGCGTGTTTGAGGCAACGACCCGTGTACGGGTATCACGAGAGCCTTGAGCCCCCTGTCTCTCGGGATCTCGAGCACTCCGCTCAGGACGGCGCCGTCAAATGAGCGAACGGTGATCTGTTTCGAATCGAACGCTGCCATCCGGGCATCCTATCGATCGCTCCTCGTGGTTCCCATCAGCTCCGGTTCAGCCCAACACCCCGTAGCTGAACGCGCCCATATCGGCACATATGAGCGCACGCATACTGCCAGACATGGGCTGCCTGACGAGGATGATGTGGCTGTCGGTATCGGTACCTTAGCGAGCCTCAGCGCTGAGCGGGATACGTGGGTCGTCATCGCTGATCCGGCGGATCGCAGCGTGGGTCCACCCGCTCCCGCGAGGCGATGCGAAGCTCGTTGGACGACCCTGGCTCTCGCTGGCCTTGCAGACCTCGAACACGTCCCCGCTGAAGCGGTAGACCGCGAGCTCGCGCCCGGTCTGCGCGTGTGCGCCAGCGACCTCCTGCACGTTCGTGAACCCGTCCGGATCGACGGTGAACTCGACATGGTGGCCGGCGCCGATGCGTTCGCCGTCCCTGAGTACTGTGAAGTTCCCGGCAGCGTCGATGTGTTCGATAATGTCAGTGGCGTCTGTGTGCTCTCCATCTCTGATGTGGAAGACAGCCTCCCACCAACCCACGAAGAAGTCGGGCTGCCTCGCTGGAG
>Ga0209013_10002850_pt1 | contig 15561 bp, 24 predicted proteins | sample Cruoilmetagenom2_FD_187291 | JGI IMG/M metagenome (GOLD analysis project Ga0209013, IMG submission 187291) | Oil polluted marine microbial communities from Coal Oil Point, Santa Barbara, California, USA - Sample 2 (SPAdes) (version 2) | ecosystem: Environmental > Aquatic > Marine > Oil seeps ... | reverse complement strand
TATTTATCAGGAATGGGTGAAGCTTGGATTGCAATCGGTCTTACAATTGGTGCATATCTAAACTGGCTTTACGTAGCTCCTAGGCTTCGTGTATACACAGAAGTATCAAGCAATTCTATTACAATTCCAAGTTATTTAGAAAGCCGTCTAAAGCAATCATCTCGTTTATTGCGTATTGCCTCTGGTTTAATTATTTTACTATTTTTCACGTTTTATGTATCCTCTGGAATGGTAGCAGGTGGAGTTTTCTTTGAAAGCTCATTCGGTTTAGACTATCATACAGGACTTTTAGTCGTATCAGCAGTAGTTGTAGCTTATACATTATTTGGAGGATTCCTTGCGGTTAGTTACACTGACTTCCTTCAAGGGTTACTTATGTTCCTTGCTTTAATATGTGTACCAATCTTTGGTGTATTTATGACTGGTGGAATTGGGGAAACAATTGAGTCTATCAAGGCTGTTAACCCTACTCATCTGAGTCTGATCGCTGGAACAACAGCAACAGGAGTTATTTCATCTGTAGCATGGGGACTTGGTTACTTTGGTCAGCCACATATTATCGTTCGCTTTATGGCTATTAGTTCGGTTAAAGAAACAAAACAAGCTCGTCGAATTGGTATTGGTTGGATGATTTTAAGTCTTTTAGGTGCAACAGCAACTGCGTTAGTTGGGGTAGCTTACTTCCAACAAAATCCTGACTTAACTCTTTCAAGTCCTGAAGCAATATTCATCGTGCTGGGGCAAGTCGTTTTCCATCCATTTATCGCTGGTTTAGTACTAGCGGCAGTTTTGGCAGCTATTATGAGTACAATTTCTTCTCAGCTAATCGTTACTTCTTCGGCATTGGTGGAAGATTTGTACAAGGCACTTATTAAAACGGATGCATCTGACAGAACTTATGTAAATTATGGTCGCATCGCAGTATTAGTAGTTTCCATTGCCGCTGCAATCCTTGCTTGGGAACAAAACGAGACAATCTTAGGTCTTGTAGCATTTGCATGGGCAGGTTTCGGAGCAGCATTTGGTCCAGTTATCTTACTAACACTTTACTGGAGAAAAATTACTTCAGCTGGGGCATTGGCAAGTATGGTCGTAGGTGCTGTAGTTGTCGTAATCTGGGGTACAAATGATACACTTTCAGGTGCATTATATGAAATCGTTCCCGGTTTTGTACTTGCATTGATCGTGGCAGTTGTAGTCAGCTTAATGACTTACAAACCGAATCCAGAAATTGAAAAAGAATTCGATGAAACATTACGTTTGTTGAAGGCAAGTAGAGAAAGTGATAAGTAACATCAAAACCCAGTAGTAATAAGGATTCATCTAAGTTACCTACACAATGTATTTCAATGAATACTAAGTGTTTGGTATTCAAATGGTATTCAATAACTGGGCAAGGGTGATTATTTAAATATGTATGCAGCATCTCTATTTTAGAGGTGCTGTTTTTTTGTATAAAAAAAAACCACCTTAAGGATGGGTGGTTTTCACAACAAATCATACATTATCCTTCTCATTCACTCTCAGTTATATCATTAATAACATGTGATGACTGGTTTTCCTGGTCCTCTATATGATCAGGATCTATACTGAAATAATTATAAACATTAATTGGCGGGATAATTATTGGTGCAATTCCCGATTGAGATGTAAAACTTGTTATAAATGATCTTAGATAAGGTAAAAGTATGGACATCGCATTTAATTGAAGATCTTCCACATTTAATTTCCCATTGCATTCAAAGTCTCCGATTATTGAACAAAATAAATAGAAAGGATCTTTACCTTCATTAAAATCTTCATTAAACAGGGAACACTCCAACTTAAACTTTGCTTTAGTTTTATCTTCTGAAATTTGTGCATGGGCCGAAAATTCAAATTCTAATTCAATGTTTTCAGGTACTACATCGTAGTTCCTTCTAAATAAAACATCCCCAATTGAATAATTTAAAAATCGTAAAGAACTTACTACTGAAGTCATAATATTCATACCTCTACTTACTTTATTATTTAATTATTAATATATTGATATATTAGGCCACCAAAGGAACCTTATAGAATACTGCAGCCTTTTGTTTATCTACAGTTAAATTAGAATCGACAGAATAATTGGCTACAATAGTAAAATCAAATTCCTCGTCTATTGTTGAATCACTTTTAATATTAATTTCCCCTGAACCTTTACTTACATTAAAGCCTGCGGCTAATAGCTTATTTAATACTTCTTCATTTGAGAGTCCCTCAAACGACTTTCTAATTTCCGTGCGGATATCACTCATAATTATCACCTTATAATTTTTATTTTTTAATTAGTTTTGTTTTTATTTATTATAAAATTTTCTTATCTCTAATAATCCCAGGATTTCTTACACATAGCTCAATTCCATTATTTATCCTTGATGTCAATTGGTACTGTCGATCTAAGGGTTGATACGTATAGGTAAGTGCTCTTACTAATAACTTACCCTTTAAATTACAAACATAATCAATTACTTTGCCATCTAATGCCTTTTGTTGTTCATTTAAATCAAAATTACGCTCAACCATCATGTTAATTATTTCTTCTCTTGCACTATGGAAGTCTTCAGTATCTGGATTAGCCGGATTAGAAATATCAAAAATTCCCTCTTCATCTAACTGAATACTGCATTCTAGTACAGATACCTTTTTGCCATTTTGTCTATAATTTGCCCATTTTTCAGCCATTTTATAATCATTTTCAAAAAAGTATGCACCTCTTCCTAGCCAACCTGATTTACTTACAATAAAATTTGTTCTTTTTATTTTATGTGCATCCTTCGTATTCGTTCCATGAAACGCAACTAAACTGACCATTACTTCTCCCCATATATATGCATAATCGGCTATATTCATTACCTTTTAAACATGGTTTTCTAGTTCTTAACTAAAATTTACCAACAACCTATCTACAGTTTAGGTGAATTAAAGAAACTTGTAAACAAAAATTACTTATAATTCGTGACTTTATCGGCACAAAGAATTATAAACAACTAGGACTATAGACTCGTTGAAGTGTTAATGAACCCTCCTTCTGTTACTAATTTATATATTCTACATACCATTACTAAAATCCTTTAATTAAATATCCTTTAAACAATTCTCCCTCTTCTTTCTTCAATGCTGTATCTCAATATAGGGATGCCTTTATTACTTTCAGATTGTCATATCCTAACAGCATCATTTATTGGACATAACCTATAAAAGTTTATCTTATTCAACCGTTAACAGTGATTAGTATCGGTTAATCAAATTAAAAGAATACATAAGTAATACTCAATAAAAAAAGTAACGGACAAATTGTCTGCTACTTTTAACGCCTGTCCACGTTTATTATTTTTTTACCACTCATCCATAATTTCTTGCATTGCTTTCAAACTTGGTTCATAAAACCATAGTCGTTTTCCTTTTTCTTTACGACGTTCTAACAATTTCATTCTTGGATCATGAAGGAATTCTTGCTCTAGAAAAGTCTTTCCCATGCAAGTTCTCTTGGACATTTCATTGATATCCCATGTGAATAAGGTTGTTCTCATGGATTCATCTAACTTTTCATTGATGTACCTTCGAATTTCATCTTGTTCCACATTTACTTCTATATTTATCAATTCTCACCACCTCCTATATTTATAATTCTACTCATTCAGTATTTATCCTTTAAAATAGAAAAACAATTCATGATCCTTAAACAGTTTCATTGGTAAACCATTTTTCAATAGTTTCTCTATGGAACAAAACACGTCCTCGAATCTTTTTATGCGGAATTTCTTTTAATCTGGCCATTGTATAAATGGTTGTAATTGAAACTCCTAATAATTCAGCTACTTAATTTACTGTCAATGTAATTCTTTCCAAGATTATCACCTCCAACTAGGTGATTCGCTATGTATTATCCATACTCCTTCTTAAATCCACACACAAAAAAAAGGAGCCTAAGCCCCTTAATATGTTTAACATCAATCATTTTGTAATTGTAGATGCTCTTCTTCTCTTAAACCTACTTTATCTTCAAAACAATGATATTCTCCCTCTGGATCTCTATATATAGCGCAATAACAAAATGTATCTGATACCGTTTGTTCATCATTTAAATTAAACGCTGCCTGCACTCTCGACATAAAGCCTATATAATTGCTAGGTAACTCACTTAATTCATCTACAACATCCATTTTCAAGGTGCTAAAAACAGCTTCATTTTCATCGTATGAAGGAGAAATAACTATAGGGTATTCCTTATATTCTTCCAATTTCTTATATACGACTTTTTGTTTCTTCCCTGAATTATAAGTGATAATCCCTGATGATCCGTCTTTGTTAAAACCAGATATTAGAATTTGTACTACTCTACTACCCTCGGCTTGTAAAATTTGTCTAAAAAGTACATTCCCCTTAAGCTTGTTTATAATGTTTTGCAATGGTTTCACAAAGTCAGAAAGAAATTCTAATGAAAGACTTTCTAATTCTTCTTTTATACGTTCAGTCGCATAATTATCTCCGCCTCCACCAAATATGCAATATGGAGAAATTCTACCCACTTTTGATTCAGCATCTTCAAGGCGTATGGGAGGTCCGATGGGGTTGTTTAATACTTGCCTAGTATCGCAAGACATTACCGTAACGGCACCACCACAGTTGAAATTTTGTATTAATGTCATGTAAAACTCACCTCTGTTAGTTTAAATTTTGGAATTGGTTTACTTAAACAATCATTTAGCTTTTCACTTAATGTTCTTGCACGTCGCTTTGTTTTACGACTTACTTTAAAGATAGGAGATTGGATTTTTAATATTTTCTTAGCCCATTCTGGAATACTGTTTGCGATTTCCTTTATCTTATCTGTAACCAAAGAAGCTGATGAAGCAAGGCCCTTAACTAATCCACTAAGTATGTCTTTACCAATTTGTTTTAAGTCGATTCCTTTCAGGAAAGCTACCGCTTTACCCCAGATATCTTCAACACCTTGTTTGGCATTACTCATTTGTGTTCTAACATTGGTTACGAAATTTTTGAAAAAGCCGATTACCTTGGAAAGTGTATCGTCTGTAAAGCTTCGTATACTACCACCCATTGTTTTAAATACACCAAAGACGTTATCCCACATTCCCTTTACAATAGACATTGCAGTCTTGCTTAGATTAGCTAATAATGACCGAATTCCACCAACAAAAGTAAGGGATATCCAACCAATGATGAGATTGATTGCACCAAAGAATAATTGTTTGACACCTTCCCACATCTTGCTAAAGTCACCTGTGAACAATCCGCTGAATATTTTTACTGCACCCATAATGACATCAAGTGCACCAGTAATCACTTGTTTGATTGCCGCCCACACAACATCAATAACAAACTTAATGGCTGGCATAACAAATTGAACTACAGCCATAATTCCGTTAAAAATATTTTCAGCTGCTTGAAGGATTTGAGCGCCTTCTGAATCCCAAAATGATTTTATTTGCGAAATTTTTTCACCAATAAAAGAAGCTACTGTTTCAAATACCATGACCGCTACGTTTTTGATTGCTTCAAATACGGTCGTTAAATTGTTTCTAAAGGTTTCGCTATTCTGCCATAAGGCTACAAAGGCGGTTGCTAATCCTGCGATAGCGGCTATTGCAATAAGTATAGGTGCTCCGATTGCTCCGAATCCTGCAACCAATAATGGCCATGCAGTTACCAGCCCCCCTATTGCTGGCATCAGTAAGGCAAAAGCTCCGACTAAGATGCCTATTGTGGTACCAATGGCAATCAAGGATGCAATAAGAACTGGATTGTTAGCCGCCCAAGTTGCGATTATTGCAACAAGGTTTGCTATTGTCGTTAAAACAGGTTTCAAGGATTCTTGCACTTGAATAACAGCATCTTTTATTTTTACTAATGGTTCTGAATTAGATTTATCAATGTCATTTTGCATTGCTTGAAAATTTTCTTTTGTTTTATCTTGAGCGTCTGCTAGTCCTTGGAATATCTTAATCATGTTATCGCCCTGGTCTTCTGCTTTTGTACCAAATACTTTTATGGCCATTTCATTTCTCAAAGCATCGTCTTCTATGGTCTGCAACCAATCCGATACTTCTGACATTGCCTTAGCGCCCTCTTTTCCTCCAGTGGCTACTGCTTTACCCCAATTTTGGAATTGCGTTTGAGAAAGTCCAGTATCTGCTAATAATGGTTTTAATGCTTTGGGAATTTCATATCCAAAAGTGGCCATTTGAACTCTGGCTTCTTTAACCCCATCATTAAGGTTGTCTACATTCCAGGATTTCAAATCTACGCCTTTTTCAAATATCGCTTGTATCTCTGCAGTACTAAATCCAACTTCTTTCATTTGTAACCCGTACTCAGCCAAGATATCTAATTGTTCAGGAGGAAAACCGAACTTTAATAACGAATTAGTCATTGCAATAGCATCTTCATTACTAATTTCTAAAGCCGCTGCTAATTCATTTGTCTCTTGAATTAATTCAGTGAAATCAATTCCGGCGTATGTCTTAGCGACAACTCCTGCAGCTTCAACAACTGCCGCATTTGTTTCATCACTAGCGTCTTTATTTAATGCCCATTGTCTACGTACACCCTCTAACGCCTCTTCACCATCCACGCCATACTTTTCTATCCCTTTAACGGCTTGATATATCGATTCTTTACTCTCTTCGGGCACGTTAAAGGCGATATCGATTTTAGTATCTAAAGTTGAAACGTCAAGCGCTGCTGTTACTACTCCTGCAATACCACCACCAGCTGCTAAACCACCAATGACACTAGTTAATTCTTGACCAAAACCATTTACTGCATCTTCAGCAGTGTTTGCTTCATCAGTAATACGGGATAAATCTTGACGGATTTCGTCTAAGTTGGCACCATTGTCTGCATTGCGTAATGCTTCACGCATTTGATCAATATCTACACCTGCACCTAATGCTTGTCTTCCCATTAAACGTAAAGCACGTTCCATTTGATCAGCGCTTGCTGAACCATCACGTATAGCTTGCGTAAGACGTGTTCCTAGCGTTCCGGAGAATTGTTCTACATCTGTTCCAGTAGCTTCGAAAAACGTTCCTAATTGCCGTGTAGTTTGCGATAAACGATCTTGTTCAGCACCTAGACTTCCCAACTGACTTTGTAGGCGATTCATTTCTCCTTCAGTCTGTTGTAATTCACGCTGAAAGGCTCTATATTGTTCTACACCAATATCACCACGGTCAAATTGGGCTTGTACTTGTGATTGCGCTGTACGTAATACATCTAGTTTGTCACTAGTTTGTGTAATAGAGGTGGTCAATAGCTCTTGTTTTTGTCGAATTAATTCAACATTACCTGGATCTAATTTCAATCCACGCTCAACTGCTTTTAATTCGTCTTGTAAGTCCTTAGATTGGTTATTGACACCTTGTAAAGCCTTGTCTAAACCTTTTGTATCGCCGCCAATTTCTATAACTATCCCCTTTATTCCTTTGTTCGCCATTCGTTCTCACCTCGTCTGTTTTTTATTAAACCTTTCATTTCCATCGGTATATCACGTCCTTCGATGGAAATGAAAAATCTTTTATCTTGATTCATTTAACATCTTATTTATTCTTTGTAGATGATGTAATGGATGCCCCTATCATGTCTTGCAGTTCAGGTAAAACCTCCATAATCGGAAATTCTTCGAATCCATCAAGCCATGATAATGGATCTGGAATAGAAGTATCTGCAGTTTTGGCTAAGGTCCATGCGACATCATAAAATAGATCAAAATCGATTTTATTTGCTTGTTGAATTTGCTCGGCTTCTGTTAATTCACCAGTCTTTTGGTCTACAGTACCCATAGCCATTAAATCCTTGAAGAAATCACGCCCGAATTGCATTTTATATCGTTTTGGTACAGCACCACTTGATTTAAACGTTACTTGTTGACCACTGATTTCAATTGTTTTTTCCATTACTGAAAACCTCCGTATTTTTATTGTTTGTTATTTCTTCTACACAGTTCTTATTTTTTAAAATAGGAAAACGGGCATTAACCCGAAATCCTATTCCTAATTCTTTTATTTCAATTACCTAAGTTCTTTAACCTTTTACGTAAATCAGCCTTCATATTTCCACTCTTTTTAGGGGAAAGCTCTTTACTACGGTTAGTTTTTCGAGATTCTTCCATTTGTTTTTGTCGCAGTTCCATATGTTCTCTTGAACGATGCGCAAAAAATAATCCACCATTTGAACCCTTCATGTTCCTCACCTCCCTTTGTTAATTAGGTGAAATTGGCTGCCACACCCCCTTCTGAAAAATATTTTGGTCGCTCTATTGGAAAAAGCTACCCCCCTCGTTCCCTTAAATAAAAAAATAAAATTTAAAAATAGGGGGGGGTAAAATTATTTTTATTTAATCCCGAAATGTTCATTAGCAATCTTTACTAGATATTCACCAAGTGTTTTATTCACGCCGAATAGATAGGTTCGACCATTAACTTCAAATTGTGGAGGTCCAAATGCTTCGACTAATTTGTCATAGAGATCTTTACTCATATCACCTTCAAACCATACTGGTGCATTACGCTCTCGTTCATATTCTTTTCGTTCTTCTTCTTTTTTGCGTAAATCATTTTTAGCTTTAGCAGCGGTGTAAACAATCGACTGTGCATATTCGACAATAGTTAAGCCTAACTTCCTAGCTTCTTTTGACATTTCTGATCTCATTTCTTTTCCGACTTCAATAACAAATGGATCTTGAATGCTATGGTGATTAGGTTCGAAAGGTTCTACAATTAATTCATTGAGTTTATCTCTATGCATAAATGCATCACGAATAAAGATTTCTTGTGCTCGTTTCGTATCAGCTCCCCATATTTGTCGAGTAATCGGTAATAGTTCTCCTGAAATCCTCCAATCTTCTGAGAAGGTAATTGTTTTTGCTGTCACTTCATTTTTTTCTTTTTCCAGTTGTTCTCTACTTTTACCTACAATTCTATTACGAGCTTTAGAAATAGTGCCTTGCTCACGCGCTTTAGTTTCTTGACGATTGTCTTTTAATTTCATTTGTTCATTTCTCCTTTGAGTGATTTATTTGTTTGTTAATTTGTTGGTGTTTTAAGGATTCAAGTAATGATTGTTTCTTTCTTTCGGCTTCAGCAAGAGAACCTTTTCTTTGTTTGTTTTTATGTTCTGCCGATTGTTCAGGATAAATATAGAACCCTTTCATATGCTCACCGCCTTTCACTTACTCACCCCCTCTCACTAAAATAGAAAAGCCCACAACATACACATCACTGTGTTGTCGTGGACTTCTAGAGTCTCTCGATTTTTATGTTTGATTTTGTTTTACATTTCGGACACTGGATCTCTATATCATAATCATCGTTGACCAGTTTAAAATTTCCTTTGACTTTACTTAGCAATTTATTGCAATTAACACACCTTAATTCACTCATGGCATTGACAGCCCCAATCTTTCATATACTTTATTACGTTCATTTTTTTCATTTGCTATGTGAAGCTCATACTCATCAGGAGTCATATATACTTTCTTGCGGTTTATTAGATATCCCTTGCAGCCTAGCCTTGCTTGACGTTCATCTTCGGACTTATCTGCAGTTGATTCTTTTGAATCCTCGTCCTCTTTATAAATCCGTTCAATTACTCTCAGATGTTTCTTTAAGGTATTGCGTAGTAGTTCGTAATCCTTCTTTTTACTATGCTCAAAGTAATCAACCAGGACCTGTTTAGATAAAATTGGAAAATCATTAGTGATTTTTTTAAAGCGTTCGTATCGTAAATACAAATGTTTATTCCGTTTAATGAATGCCTGTTTCTCATCAATAATCATGAGCGCAAGGGATTCAGCATCTCGAGGTGGATTATATTCACGATCATACATCGGAACTCCATAACTAAACTCATATAACTGAGCAAAGTGTGCTGCCTGTTTTTTTTGTAAATTGTCAGCCAACTTTTTGGATTGTGCATCCATCCACAAGCTATACATTATTGCTCTTATCCTCATTTCCGTATGGTCCATCTGTTCATCTGTTTCACTATCAACCTCGTATTTAGTGCCAATGGTCAAGGATTCTAATTGTTGGCCGAACTCCTCTGTCAAAACAGATTGATTCATGCAGTACACCTCACTTTATTTCTTTATTACGTTCACCCAGTAGTCTTTCCGCAAGTTTAATCGAGCGTTTGATTTCAACGACTTTGAGCTTGATATAATTTATGGAAAAGTTCAATTCCTCGGCTATTTCCCTATATTTTTTATGCTCGACATATATTTTCAAAATGATATCCCGTTCTAAACCTACAAACGAATCAACTAGTAAAAGAAATTCTTTTGCCTGTTGCTCACGAATCTTTATTTCTTTACTTACTCGAAGTTTCTCTTCTTCTGTTTCAACCAATCTTTCTAATTTGAAATTAAAATAGGTGATTTCATTTTGTAACTGTACATAATTCCCTAACCATATACCCACTTATTTCACCTCTTTTTTGACTTCATGATTTTCAACAATTTAGCATGTTTTTTATAGATGTAGCTATCACTAAAACCTAGCTGATTAGCAATGCTTTCTAAAGTCATTTTGTCGATGTATTTCAGTTTTAGAATTTTGTTATCCAGATGTTTGAAAGTACTTACTAATTTTATTAGCTCCTTTTTTTCCTCTTTTTTGTCTATTAAGTAGTTTGCTAATACTTGGATAGACGGATCTCCTGTAGAATCCAATTCCAATTGTTTAAGATCGCTTTCTAAAGTAACGATTTCTTCTTCTAATTCCCAGTAGCCGATTAACCAGCTCATTCTATTCACCAACCTTTCAGTTGCTCCAATCGAATTCATCCGGATCATTTCCTTCCGCTATCCATTTCTGTAACGCTATTTCTTTATCACGTGGATCATATGATTGTTTAAATCCATTATTATTTTTATCCTTTGCAAAGTTGTTTAAAGGCTCCGCTTCAGTAACGAACTTTCTGATATCCTTATCTCTCATAAAATCTGCAAATGGATATTTATGTGTAAACCAAAAATTATCATTGCTAAATACAGTTGCGTAATTATCAATGGCTTGTTTTAAATCCTCGAAACTATAATCTTTAAATCTTGCATTAACAGCTCTTATCATTGGCTCTGTTATTTTTTTATGATTAATAATATTTTTGGAACAATAATGATCGAATAGATCATGAATATATTTATTATCATTCTTTACATTCTTCTCATTCTTATTATTGTTCCATCGCTGTTCCATCTCTGTTCCATCACTGTTCCGTTGCTGTTCCACTGAATTGTTTTTATAGTTGTCTAAACCTTGATATAGTGCGTAGTTGACTACTGTGAATAGTGTTCCATATTCTGTTGATTTCGTTGTTATTCTCTCTTCTTTTTCAAGTGATTTAATTTTCCTTTGAATAGTTGTTAATGGATACTTTTTTACTGCATTTCCTCTTCCTTCTCTATAGGCTAAATCTTCTTGAAGGTTTCTTAAAGAACGGAGATACTGCCCTCTTTCTAAATGAATTCCTGCATGTATTATTCCGTTTTCAGAGAATACCGCTTTACCAAGGATATAGAAAAATAGCCTAAATTTAATTACATCAGCCCACAAATCATTTTCAAATATTGTTCGACTGATTTGAAATGCTCCTTTATTCATCACCTCACCCACTTTTAATCTTCATCTTCTAATTCAAAACTTAATAACGCCTGTGTCGCTTCCTCGAAGTTTATAAGGCCCTGTTTAAGGGCTGTTATTACTTTATTTATTTTGAGACTTTTTTCGGTTAAAACTGCTTGTCTATTTCCTTGAAGATCAAGTTTCACCCTAACTTCAGACCCTTCGTAAAGCGATGAACCTCGTTTCCATTTATCATTTCTACATGACTTATTATTTACGAGAGTGTCCAATACATTTGTTGTGGAAATTGCTTTATAGCAGTCGCCTACTTTTACTTCGATGTGGTCACCTTCTACCAAATCCATATAGGAAACCCTACCTTGAACTACATGTGCTAAGGAAACAATATCAACGCCAAAATGCACAGTTAAACGCCCTTTTATATAGTCTTCATTCAATTATTTCACCACCTCTTTTACTGTCTTGCATTGAAACATAGTTTTAGACTATACTGGTGTTAATGTTAATAATTCTTTAGCTCTTTACTCATTCCAGTGGGTAAGGGGCTTTTTTCGTCACTTGCAAGGTTAGCTATCTCTTTTTTTAATGTTTCAATTTTTGTCATATTATTTACTCCCCCAACTCTTTCACTTTGTTTTCAATAAACTCAATTTCGGCAACGCTATTTTTGTTGTATTGAACTAGCAACTTACAACTTTTCATAGTCCAGAGAAAAATCTTTACAATCCCATTTGGATCTTCTGTGTAAAGAAGTCCAGTTTTTTTAGCAGGTGTAAATTGAGTTACTGTTAAAACTTCTTTTTGAATAGTAATAGTCATCGTTTTTCCTCCCTATTTATTATGTTTTGTACGATTGCAACCAACCTCTGCATAAGTTAACGATTTGTTCATTGCCCTTGCCCGGGATAGTTTTTAAATTTTGTGTTTTGCTATTAAAGCATCCAAGTCACGAGTGTCTACAATTTTCCTACCTTCAATAATTGATACTGGAAGACCATACTTCTCCACCCATTTTTGTAATGTTCCAGGCGAGACTGAAGCATAAGTACAAGCTTCTGAAAACTTTAAATACCTCTTCTGGCTCTTTTCTTGAACAAGAACTGCAACAGTATTCATGATCTGTTCCACAATTTCATTTTTCATTTCTCGCTGAGTTTCAACGGAAAATATACTACTCACTTGTTATCACCACCTTTCAATTCCAATGACCCAAATATATTTTCGATACATTTCAGTACCTTCAATCAAAAAAAATATCATCTATAGTTAGGCCGATGAAATATGGAGCTAACATTTCTTTAATAATAATTCTTTCATTATCCTTCCATTCAGTCTTTCCCTGTTCCTTATTTCGATATGCTGCCAGTGAGATACCTAGCCTATTTGCCATTTGGGTTTGATTTAAACCTAAGTAGTTTCTAAAGCCTTTTACTTTTTTCACCTTACTAAATTCCATCTAACTAAACCTCCATTTCAGTACTTTATAGTACAATATTACATCTATCGACAATGCATGTCAATCAAATAATAGTATTTTTTAGTACTTTAGTGTTTAATTATTAGAATCTTTGACGTATAATAATTTTCAAGGTGGTGGAAACAATGAGTATAGATAAGGATGCCGTAGGTTCTCGAATTAGAACTATTCGCCAATCAAAAGGGTTAACTTTAGAGAGTTTTGGTGAATTTATAGACGGTGCAAGCAAGGGATTAGTGGGGAATTGGGAAAAGGGAGTTAACCTACCAAATAATAAAAGACTAAAAATGATTGCTGAATTTGGTAGTATTTCTGTAAGTGAATTGTTGCATGGATTAGATTCCGAGATAAACGAAAAAGTTTCTAAATATACAGAAGAAATTATGAATACTGAAATAAGGGAAATGCATTCACTAAAATATAAATTACTATATGATCCAACATTCAAACAAGAAACTATTCGATACCTTCTAAAACATTATAATTTTGCCGACCTTACTGATTATGGGATTAAACAGTATACAAAAGAGTTATTAGACGTTTTCCTTGATAAAGAGGTATATGAAAGAAAATACAAACCTCACTCAAATGAAAACGCAATAGAATTGACTTACGACTTGTTAAAAGATCTTGTCACGGATCGAATTGACGGCTATTTTAGAGATGAGAATATAAAGATTAATTATGTAGATGATTTAAAAAGTGACGAAATCAAAGAAGATTTATCCTTTGAATTATATGAAAGAATCCGCATGGTTTTAGAAGATGCTCAAAATAAAATTAGAGAAATAGACAGCGAAAGATCCTGATTACTTAACTCTCCCCTAATTGCCCTTGCCCGGACGCACAAGGAGAGAAACAAAATGACGAATATAAAAAAATACACAAAAAAAGACGGATCTACCGCCTATATGTTTAATGTCTATCTTGGTACAGATCCTCTTACCGGTAAACCTAAACGTACAACTAGACGTGGTTTTACTTCAATTAAAGAAGCCAAACTCACCCTAGCTAGGTTAGAACTTGATATAGAAGCAAACGGCTTTAAATCGAATAAAAAGATGAGTTTTCAAGAGGTATATGAATTGTGGTTAGAGAACTATAGACATACTGTAAAGCTTTCAACGGTTAATGCCACAGTGAATATGTTTAAAGTGGCCATACTTCCAAAGTTCGGCTTTCTTTCTATAGAAAAGATTAATACATCTTATTGTCAAAAGGTCGTTAATGAATGGTCCAAGCATTATGTAAATTTTAGAACCTATTCGAGTTATGTAAAAATGGTCCTGGATCACGCAACTGTATTAAAAATTATAGATGATAACCCAATACGAAAGATCATCAAGCCTAAACCAGTAGCTAAAGTGGATAAAGAAGAGCTATTAGAGAATTTTTATGATAAGCAACAACTAGAACATTTCTTGAATACCATTGAAAAAAAAGAAAACATGAAAGTGTATGTTCTATTTAGATTGCTTGCATTTACTGGTGGAAGAAAAAGCGAGGTGCTAGCTTTAACGTGGGATGATATTAATTTCAAGGAGAAAACAGTTCGTTTTAATAAGACACTTGCTGTTACTGAAAACTCATTGAAACACCTTCAAATACCTAAAACTGCTCATTCTAAGCGTGTTATAAGTATTGACGACAAAACCCTAACTACCTTAGAAAAATGGCGAAAACTGCAAACTAAACTACTTTTAACATTTGGTACTAACGCTTCCTTTAATCCTAATCAGCCTGTATTAACTTCCACAGATAAAAGAGCCATTGACGGCTATCATGTTACGACATATCCTAATCAGCAATTAAAAACGTTGATAAAGAAATATAAATTTCCACACATTACTATCCATGGATTTAGACATACCCATGCTTCTCTTCTATTTGAAGCTGGAGCAAGTATTAAGGATGTGCAAGATCGCATTGGCCATACTGACATAAAAACAACTATGAATGTGTATACGCATGTTACTCAAAAGATGAAAGATAACACTGCTGAAAAGTTCGCTAAATACATCAACTTTTGATATTTGGTATTCAAATTGGTATTCAGTCCATTGTGTTAGTTTTAATAAAAGTTCGATAAATCCAGTAGTATCAATGGTTTGAGATGTTATTGTCATACTTATAAAATACTTATCGATGAAACATTACGTTTGTTGAAGGCAAGTAAAGAAAGTGATAAGTAATATAAATATGTATGCAGCATCTCTATTTTAGAGATGCTGTTTTTTCGTAAAAACAGTAAACTCCGGGTATTTGTATATAATCTCCCCAAAACCCCTCCGTAAAATAATTTACTGGCTTGTACGCTTGTGCTTAGAAGGCGACTACGCTTTTCTAACGTATAATCTATATGTCCTATATGACACTTGTCATACTTATGACTTGACGTTTATGCCTACTACTAATTTGTGAATTTCCTTATTATTAAGGTAATAGTTCTTAATA
>Ga0209013_10002849_pt1 | contig 15566 bp, 10 predicted proteins | sample Cruoilmetagenom2_FD_187291 | JGI IMG/M metagenome (GOLD analysis project Ga0209013, IMG submission 187291) | Oil polluted marine microbial communities from Coal Oil Point, Santa Barbara, California, USA - Sample 2 (SPAdes) (version 2) | ecosystem: Environmental > Aquatic > Marine > Oil seeps ... | reverse complement strand
TGAGGTTACTTTAATCCCGACGGTGAGTTCGCTTGCTAAAATATGAGCTAATGTTGTTTTTCCAAGTCCTGGAGGGCCATGAAATAAAGTATGATCTAAAGCTTCGTCTCTTTGATTAGCAGCTTGAACAAAAATTTGAAGATTTTCTAAAATTTGATCCTGTCCTGTGAAATCATCAAAAGATAAGGGTCTCAATTTTTTTTCAACTTCTATTTCTTCAGAAGAAAAATTATCGTCTGTTGGATTTAAGTTTTCGTTCATAATTCAAATATAAACAAAAAGCCTTTCTAAATTAGAAAGGCTTTTAAGTATTATAAGATTCCTGTGTTCTAAGGAATACTAATGTTGTAATTCTTCTTCACCTTCTTTTAAAGGTATATTTTGAGGTACAAAATCTTCATCATGACCTGGTTTACTATAATCATAAGACCATCTGTATACATGAGGTATTTCACCATCCCAGTTACCATGGATATGCTTTATAGGAGCAGTCCATTCTAAGGTATTAGAACGCCAAGGGTTTTGAACTGTTTTCTTACCAAAGAAAATACTACTAAAGAAATTATATAAGAACACTAATTGAAAAACACCTCCAATTAAAGCAAATATTGTAATGATTACATTCACGTTTGCCAAATCATCAAATAGAGGGAAATTAGAATTGGTATAATAACGTCTTGGCAGTCCAGCCATCCCTATAAAGTGCATTGGGAAAAACACTCCATAAGCACAAATTGCAGTGACCCAGAAATGTATATACCCTAAATTTTTATTTAACATTCTACCATACATTTTCGGGAACCAATGATAGATTCCTGCAAACATTCCATAAAGAGCAGAAATACCCATTACTAAGTGAAAGTGTGCAACAATGAAGTATGTATCATGTATATTTATATCTAAAGCGCTATCACCCATTATGATTCCTGTTAATCCACCAACAATAAAGGTAGATACAAAACCAATGGAAAATAACATAGCTGTATTCATTTGCAGATTTCCTTTCCATAAGGTCGTAATCCAGTTAAATGCTTTTACAGCTGAAGGAATTGCAATTAATAACGTTGTAAATGTAAATACAGATCCAAGGAAAGGATTCATACCAGACACGAACATGTGGTGTCCCCAAACAATCGTTGATAAAAATGCAATGGCTAATATTGAAGCAATCATTGCTCTATAACCAAAAATAGGTTTCCGTGAGTTTGTTGCCATAATTTCTGAAACTAATCCCATGGCAGGTAATATTACAATATATACTTCTGGATGACCTAAGAACCAGAACAAGTGTTCAAATAATACAGGCGAACCACCTTGATAATGTAATACTTCTCCTTGAAGAAATATATCAGATAAGAAGAATGAAGTTCCAAAACTTCTATCCATTATTAATAGTAAAGCCGCTGATAATAATACTGGAAAAGAAACTACACCTATTATGGCTGTTACAAAAAATGCCCAAATAGTTAATGGCAATCTTGTCATTGACATTCCTTTTGTACGCAAGTTGATAACTGTTACAATATAATTAAGTGCTCCTAAAAGAGATGAAGCAATAAAAATAGCCATAGACACTAACCATAGAGTCATACCCATTCCTGATCCACCTTGAGCCATAGGTAATGCACTTAAAGGCGGATAAATAGTCCAACCTGCTGATGCTGGTCCGGCTTCAACAAATAGAGAAATCACCATGATAATACTAGATAAGAAAAATAACCAGTATGAAACCATATTAAGAAATCCTGAAGCCATATCTCGTGCTCCAATTTGTAATGGAATTAATAAGTTACTAAACGTTCCGCTTAAACCGGCAGTTAGCACAAAGAATACCATAATAGTACCATGTATAGTTACTAACGCTAAATAGATATCTGCATCCATAACACCATCTGGTGCCCATTTACCAAGTAAAGCTTCAAACAACACGTTTGGTTCTTCAGGCCAAGCAATTTGCATACGGAACATTAATGACATCATTACACCAATAACTCCCATTATTGTACCTGTAACCAAATATTGTTTAGCAATCATTTTATGATCTTGGCTAAATATGTATTTAGTTACAAAAGTTTCTTTGTGATGATGGTGTTCTTCTTGATCGTGTGTATCTGCGTGTGCTGACATAATCTATTATACGTTTAAAACTTTTTTATTAATTTAAAGAGTTTGCGAATGTTTTTTGTTCACTAATCCAAGCATCATATTCTTCCTGGGTTTCTACAATTATTTTCATTTGCATGTTATAATGTGACTTTCCACAAATTTTATTACACAATAATAAATAATCAAATTCATAGCGTTCAAGAGCATCATCTCCTTTTGCAATTAACGTTTTACTGTTTTCTACTCTAATTCTATTAATATTTGCAACTTTATCAATCATCTGAGGAGTTTGTCTCATATCTTCAGTAGTCACAGTTGGTGTAAACCCAAATTGTGTAATCATTCCAGGAACACAATTCATTTGAGCTCTAAAGTGAGGCATATAAGCTGAATGTAATACATCTTGAGATCGCATTTTAAATAATACTGGCTTTCCAACAGGTAAGTGTAATTCTGTAGTTATTTTATCATCTTGTGCATTTGGATCAGATTCATCTACCCCTAAAATATTTGCTCTATCAATATCTATCAATCTAACATTAGCTTTACCTAAAGTATTATCTTCTCCACTATATCGAGCTTTCCAGTTAAACTGTTGTGCGTATAATTCGACAACTAAAGTATCTTCATCTTCATCTACATTCATTATTTCATTCCAAGTAAATAAGCCATAAATAATAAGACCTGCAAGAACTATGACAGGAATAATAGTCCAAATAAATTCTAAAGTATTATTATCAGCATAAAATAATGCTTTTCTACCTTTTTCACCTTTGTACTTAAAAGCAAAATAGTGTAATAAAAACTGAGTGATTGTCTGTACAATAAAAATAAGAACCATTGTGATAACCATTAGATTATCTATTTGTGGTCCATGAGCAGAAGCGGAATTAGACATTAGAGGTAAATCTCCCCATTTCCAACAACATATAATTGTAAGGATATAGATGAAGGCTAAAAAGCCTAACATTAAATACCCATTTAACTTGTTATCCTGATCGTTTGCAATTTGGCTATTTTTGCTATTAGCTTGAGCTAAATCGAAAATCTTTACCATTTGCCATATGGCAATTAATACAAATACTAAAACTAAAATTGTTAATAAAGCAGTCATTGTTGTTTTTCGTCTTTATTTATTCTTATTAATAATGGAATTCTTCACTCTCTTTTATAAATGGATTTCTCTTGGCTAGTAAAGGTGCTTTTGTTAAAGCCCTAAATACTATAAACATGAATAATCCAGCAAATAATAAGACAGAACTGATCTCTGGGATTCCAATAGACCATCTATCACCTACAGTAGCAGGCATAATCATATTAAATATATCTATGTAATGCCCAAATAACACCACTAATCCTGTTAATACTATAAACCATGGAACGCGTTTAAAATCGCTATTCATTAATAACAAAATTGGGAATATAAAATTCAAAACTAACATCCCGAAAAATGGTAAATTATAATCTTCTATTCGTGTTACAAAGTATGTTACTTCTTCCGGTATGTTGGCATACCAAATTAGCATAAACTGAGAGAACCATAAGTATGTCCAGAAAATACTGAATCCAAACATATATTTAGCTAAATCATGTAAATGGCTATTATTTACAAATTCTAAATAACCTTTTGTTCTTAAATATATGGCTAAAAGTGCAATTACTGTTATGCCACTTACAATCATACTTGCAAATACATACCATCCAAATAAAGTACTAAACCAGTGAGGATCTACACTCATAATCCAATCCCAAGACATCATTGATTCTGTATAAATAAAGAACACTAAAAATGCTGCTGCGATACGGAAAGATTTTTTAAAATATCTGTTATCCTCAGCAGTATCTTGAGCAATTGAGAATTTACGTGCAAAATATCTGTATAAACTCCATCCGGTTATAAATATTAACCCTCTAATAATAAACCAAGGTAAATTTAAAAAACTAGATTTATTTTGTAAAAGTTTGTCATGCTCTACAACTTCAGGATCCATCCAAACAAATATATTGTAATGTCCAATGGTACCAGAAGCAACTGCAATTCCTAAAACAATTAAAGCACCGGGAAACAAATAAGCGGTAATTCCTTCCATGACTCTAAAGAGTACTGGTGACCAACCTGCTTGAGATGCAAATTGAACTGCATAAAATGCCAAAACGCCAAGTGCAATCATCATAAAGAAAAATGCTGCGACATATAATGCTGACCAAGGTCTGTTTGCAATTTGATGCTGAACATGTACTGCATGTTCATCACCTTGATGTGCTGCATTTACTTCATCATGCGTAGCTTCTTGCGCATGTTCATCTTGTGATGCTACAGCATGAGTTGCCTCTTCTGAATGACCTCCGCTATGACTTGAAGATTCTTCAGCTAACATAGTTTTTACTTCATCTAAAGATTTATGAGATGTCATAAAACCAAATGTTACACCTATTAATCCTAAAAATATTAGTGCTATGGAAAATGCTTTTAATTTATTTGAAAATGTATACATATCTAATATATAATCTTATTTTTCTAAATCTGATTTTAATTGTAACACATAAGACACAACTTGCCAACGTTCTTCTTCATTTAGTTGGTTAGCATAAGAACCCATTGCGTTTTTACCATAATAAGTAGTATGATAAATACTTCCTTCTGTAATTGCTCTTCCTATGTCATCATAACTTGGTATTCCAAGAATTTTTTCTCTTTTAACTAATTTCCCTTGACCCTTACCTTTATTACCATGGCAAATACCACAATAAATATCATATAATTCTTTTCCTCTAGCTAAATCAACTTGAGTAGAATCTAAAGGGTTTTTTAAATTTTCTTTTGCAAAAGCAAAACCTTCTGCAGTATTTTCAATATCGAAAAGAGAATATCCTCTTGCAATAGTTCCTTCAGCTGGTAATTGCGCTTCAATTCCATTTGCAAATGCTGTAGACTCACCATATGTTTCATAACTAATAGGCTCATACATGTTAGGCATGAATTGATAGTTAGGTCTAGTATCTTTTTTACATGATACGAAAGACACTAAAACTACTGCTATTATTGCTGTTTTTATTAAGCTTTTCATCATCATATTAATGTGCTTCTTTATCAACTATATTAATTTCTACTGCACCAGTTTCTTTAAGTAAATTCTCTAATTCAGATTCGTTTCCATGAACTGAAATTTCCATTAAAAAATGATCATCTGTCGTTCTTACATCTGGGTTTTCAGCTTTCTTAAATGGCCATAATTTACTACGCATATAAAATGTTATTACCATTAAATGTGCTGCGAAAAAAACCGTTAACTCAAACATAATTGGTACAAATGCTGGCATATTCTCTAAATAACTAAAACTTGGTTTACCTCCAATATTTTGAGGCCAATCTTGAATCATAATAAAATCCATCATTATGTATGACACAATTAAACCAATACATCCAAAAATAAATGAAGCAATAGCAATACGAGTTGGTTCTAAACCCATTGCTTTATCTAGTCCATGAACTGGAAATGGTGTGTAAATTTCTTCTATATGATGTCTTTCTGCTTTAACTTTTTTAACAGCTAGCATTAACACATCATCATCTGTATAAATAGCGTGAATTACTTTTGAAGTTTCCATATGCTACTCGTTGTTTTTTGTGTTATTAGAATTATCGTTCTGAGTTGATGTTCTTGCATCTATTCCCGTACCAACTAAACTTCCTCCTGCTTCTCTAATATTTTTATAACTCTGTCCCGACGATTTTAAAATTGTTTTCACTTCTGCTTGAGCAATTACTGGGAATGTTCTAGAATACAATAAGAATAATACAAAGAAAAATCCTATTGTTCCAATAAATATTCCTATATCTACAAAAGTAGGTGAGAACATCGTCCAAGATGATGGTAAATAATCTCTATGAATTGATGTTACAATAATTACAAAACGCTCAAACCACATTCCTACATTAACAACTATTGAAATAAAGAATGAAAACATAATACTAGTTCTTAATTTCTTAAACCACATAAATTGAGGTGAGAACACATTACAACTCATCATAAATAAATAGGCCCACCAATAAGGTCCTGTTGCTCTGTTAAGGAATGCATACTGTTCGTATTCTACTCCTGAATACCAAGCAATAAACAACTCTGTAATATAAGCCACTCCAACTATTGAACCCGTAATCATAATTACGATATTCATTAATTCTATATGTTGAACAGTAATATAATCTTCTAGACTACACACTTTTCTCATAATAATAAGCAATGTATTTACCATTGCAAACCCTGAGAAAACTGCCCCTGCAACGAAGTAAGGAGGGAAAATTGTAGTATGCCAACCTGGAACAATTGACGTTGCAAAATCAAATGATACAATAGTATGTACAGAAAGTACTAAAGGCGTTGCTAATCCTGCAAGGACTAAAGATACTTCTTCAAAACGTTGCCAATCTTTTGCTCTCCCTGACCATCCAAAACTTAATAAAGAATAAATTTTCTTTTGAAATGGTTTGACAGCTCTATCACGAATCATTGCAAAATCTGGCAATAATCCTGTCCACCAGAATACTAATGATACTGAAAGATATGTTGATATTGCAAATACATCCCAAAGTAGTGGTGAATTAAAGTTCACCCATAGAGAACCAAACTGATTTGGTATTGGTAATACCCAATACCCTAACCAAGGTCTCCCCATGTGTATAATTGGAAACAAACCTGCTTGAATAACCGAAAATATAGTCATAGCTTCAGCAGAACGGTTAATACCCATTCTCCATTTTTGACGGAATAATAAAAGTACAGCAGAAATTAGTGTTCCTGCATGACCAATACCAACCCACCAAACGAAGTTTGTAATATCCCAAGCCCAACCTACAGTTTTATTCAATCCCCAAGTACCAATACCTGTAGAAATTGTATAAATAATACATCCTATTCCCCAAAGAAATGCTGCTAGAGCAATAGAAAATACTATCCACCAAGATTTATTTGCTTTGCCTTCAATTGGTTTAGCGACATCCACAGATACATCGTGGTACGATTTCTTTCCAATAACTAAAGGTCTTCTAATAGGTGCTTCGTAATGAGACGCCATAATGCTTCTATAATTATTTCTTAATTAATTTATGCTTCTTTTGTATTTCTCACTATTGTCTGATAGATGACGTTAGGTTTTGTCCCAACACTTTCTAACAAGTGATACATACGATTATCTTCTTTAAGTTTTGCAACTTTACTTTCTTTATCATTTATATCTCCAAATACCATTGCTCCATTACTACAAGCAAGAGAACAGGCTGTTTGGAATTCACCATCTTTAATTTCACGACCATCACGCTTAGCATCCAATATTGTTTTTTGTGTTTTTTGAATACACATAGAACATTTTTCCATCACTCCACGAGATCTAACAACAACATCAGGATTTAATACCATACGTCCTAAGTCATCATTCATATTGTAATCAAATTCATCATTCTCATTATATAAGAACCAATTAAAACGACGCACTTTATAAGGACAGTTGTTCGCGCAATAACGCGTACCTACGCAACGGTTATAAGCCATATGGTTTTGACCTTGACGACCATGAGAAGTTGCTGCAACAGGACAAACTGTTTCACAAGGTGCATGATTACAATGTTGACACATTATAGGCTGGAAAGCAACTTGTGGATTATCAGCTGGAGATTCCATTTCATCAAAAGCATCAATAATTGCTAATCCATTTGTATCTTCTTTTTTCTTAACATCACTTTCAAAAGTATCTTCAGAAGAGTAATATCTATCAATACGCAACCAATGCATATCTCTACTACGTCTTACTTCAGTTTTACCAACAACAGGAACATTATTTTCAGAATGACATGCAATGACACAAGACCCACATCCAGTACAAGCATTTAAATCGATTGATAAATTGAAATGATGACCAATAGATCGATCAAATTCATCCCAAAGATCAACTTCAGGAGAATTTACTGGTGTATCAACATGATTTAATGACACAACTGGAATCGGATTCCAATTAGATTTATCTGTATTAAAAATCTCTAAAGTAGTTTCATGAACAATATCTCCACGTCCCATTAATGTATTATGTAATTGAACACAAGCAAATTCATGCTCATCTGATAAAACATTTATTGAAACATTGGTCTGAACAGGATTAAAATTATCATAAAAATGATATGCGTTTTTACCAGTTTGTAGTTCGCTTTTAAGACCATTCTTTCTTCCGTACCCTAATGCTAAACCTATAGTTCCTTTTGCTTGACCAGGCTGAATAAGTGCTGGGATTGTTACAGGAATTCCATTAACAGTAAGCTCAACTAAACTACCATTAAGTCCTCCATTAGCAACATTCCAGTTTTTTATACCCAATTCATTTGCATCAGCTGTAGAAACCGTTAAATAATTGTCCCAAGTTGTTCTTGTAATTGGATCAGGGAATTCTTGTAACCAAGGATTGTTGGCTTGTTGTCCATCTCCCATACCTGTTTTAGTATAAAGAGACAATTCCAATCCATTTGATTCAGTTGAAGAAGCTGCTAAAGCTCTAGCTGCATTGCCTGAAGGAACTTCAGGAGCATCCTCTTCCGGATTTACTTCTGTTTCTTCTTCAATTACCGAAGTACTTCCAATATATATTCCGTCGTGTAATGCTGTATTAAATGAGCTTCCATTTAATATATCACTATTCCAAGTATCTTTTATATAATCATGATACGTTTTATTATTTCCAGTCCATACTAATAAAGCATCTTGAAATTGTCTTGTATCAAATAAAGGACGAATCGTTGGTTGCATTAAACCAAAGTATCCTTTTTTCATTTCTACATCTCCCCAAGATTCTAAATAATGAGGCGCTGCTGCTATATATTGAGTTATTGAAGATGTTTCATCTTCTTTCATAGAAAATGCAATAGATAATTCTGTTTGTTCTAAACCTTCAGCAAAATCATTAGCATTTGACAATGTGTACATTGGATTAACTCCACACATAATAATAGCGCCAACAGTTCCTGATTTCATATCAGTAACTAACTTGGCTACTGTTTTATTATCACCTTGTCTAGTTTTAATTGGTGTAGTTGCATCAAAAGCCTTACAATTTAGAGCTTCATTAATTTCTAAAACTACTGTTTGTGCATTAACATCTTGAATTCCTGTAACAACAACTGCATTACTCCCAGCCCTTTTAAGCTGTGATGCTGCTTTAGTTATTGCGTCTTCTATATGTTCAGGTAAGTTTACTGAAACGGAACCACCAACAACTAAACTATACAATTTAGCTAGTGCTAATTTTTGCTGACTTGAGGTTAAAGGTACACGCTTGTCTGCATTTGCTCCAGTTAATGACATATTTGATTCAAACTGAATATGACGAGACATTTTTCCGTGATTAGGAATTCTCCCTTTTGAATATCCAGAATCAAAACCACCACCTTGCCAATCTCCTAAGAAATCTGCACCAATAGAAACTATTGTTGATGCTTTAGAAAAATCATAATTTGCTAATCCTCTTTCCTTATATTTTGCTTGATAAGCATCTAATGCTGCAGATTCTGAAACAGCATCATAAATTACATGACGCACATTACCATAATGAGCTTTAAAATCTGAAATCAATTTACTTGTAGATGGACTAGCAAAAGTTTGTGTTAGCAACACTATATCTTTACCAGAATCTTTTAAAGCAGTTAGTTTTTGAATTACTTCAGTATCTAAATCACTCCATGCAATAGCATAACCTTCTTTAATTGGGCCTTGAACTCTTAGGCTATCATATAATCCTAAAACTGATGCATTTACTCTAGCATTAGCACTGCTATTTGCCAACGTATTATTTTCAATTTTAATAGGACGACCTTCCCGAGTTTTTACTAAAACATTTGTGAAATCAAAACCATCAGCAATTGTAGTCGCATAATAATTAGCAACGCCAGGAATAATTTGATCTGGTTGTACAACGTAAGGGATTGATTTAATAACTGGTCCTTCACAGGCAGCCAGTGATGCCGCTGCTGTACTAAAACCAACATATTTTAAGAAATCACGACGTGTAGTTGAAGAAGCATCTAAAGTTTCTTTATCACCTAAAAACTCATCTGTTGGAATTTCTTCTACAAACTCATTTTGTTTAAGCGCCTCAACAATAGAACTATTCTCGTTTAGCTCTTCAACACTTTTCCAGTATTTCTTGTTTGATGACATATTTATCTAGTTACAAGTTGTTAGTTAATAGTTTTTAGTATTTCTCTAAAACTAAAACTCTGTTTTTAATTTATTAATAATGACACTTGCCACATTCTAATCCACCCATTTGCGCAACCGTTAACTGATCTACACCATATTTTTTAGATAAGGCTTCATGGATTTTTGTATAGTAAGCATTGTCTTTAACTTTTACGTTTGTTTTTCTATGACAATCAAGACACCAAGCCATAGTTAATGGTGCATCTTGATACATGACTTCCATTTCTTCTACAGGGCCATGACAAGTTTGGCATTCGATTCCTGCAACAGTAACGTGTTGTGAATGATTAAAATAAGCAAAGTCAGGTAGATTGTGTATTCTCACCCATTTAACTGGCTGTGTTTCACCAGTATATTTTTGATCGGCATCACTCCAACCTGCTGCTGCATATAATTTTTGTATCTCTCCATCATAGAACTCTTTACTGTATTCAGCAGTTGCTGTTTCTGGAGCTACTTCATAAATAGATTTATGACAATTCATACATACATTTAAAGATGGTATACCCGAAGTTTTACTAACTCTCGCTGAAGAATGACAATACTTACAATCTATACCATTATCTCCGGCATGAATTTTATGTGAATAATGTATTGGCTGCACTGGCTGATATCCTTGATCTACACCAATTTGCATAAAGTAACCGAAAACATAATAGCCACTTGCAAGTAAAAATAATATTGCTGTAACTAAAACCAAAAATTGGTTTTTAGCAAATGCTTTCCAAATTGGCAAACTTTTTTCTTTTGAAACTTCAACTCCTTTTGCATCTGCAAAACTACGCAGTGTTTTATTCACTAAAACTAGTGCCATTGCCAAGAGTCCAAATAATAAAGCTAGAGCACCAAGAATAAATTTATTGGAAATCCCTGATTCAGAACCAGATCCATTAGTAGCTGTAGTCGAAACTGCTGTTGCTGCTGGAGCTGCTTTTTCTTCGGCAGTATATGCTAATATATTATTTAAATCTTCGTCAGATAATTGAGGCATTGGAGTCATTGCTGCACCTGCATACTCATCATAAATCTTATTAGCATAAGTATCTCCAGATTTAACTAATGCAGAACTATTTCTAATCCATGAATAAAGCCATTCTCTGTCTAAGCCTTGATCTTCACTTAATCTTGCTTCTATATTTCGTAGAGCAGGGCCAGTCATTTTTTTGTCTAATTTATGACAAGCAGCACAGTTGGCATTAAATAAAGTTTTTCCTTTTGCTGGATCTCCATCTTGGGCAGAAAGCGAGGTTGAAAACGCTAATAAAATAATTAAACTTAAACGAAGAATGTTTTTGCCTAATTTACGGTGAATCACCTGTTTCATATTGTTGGTTGAATTAACTTCTAAACTTTGGTACGGTTTTTTCATTAAAAAATAAAAAATACAGTTATAAAAATCTCACGCAAAAGTAACACTTAAAGTCGATTTTAGAAATGTACAGAAGTGTTAATTGCTAATTTAGATAAATTCTAAATAATAAAATACACTAAGATTAAGTTTATAACTTTTACATTTGCACTAAATATAATTAATGAATGAAACTATTGAATTTAAAAACAATCGGAAAATTTGCATTTTATTTAATGCTTTCATTATCGTTTTGCAACGCACAAGAAGGTAATGTCATTATTAACCATGACAAAAAAATTATTCAATTATTAGATTTAAAGAAGGAAATAAACACATCTGAAAAGTCTTCAGATAGGTATAAAATTCAAATCTATTCTGGAGACAGAACAACGGCGAGATCGAAACGTTCTAAATTTATGAATACATATAATGAGTGGCGTTCTACCCTAGTTTATGAAACTCCTAATTATAAAATTTGGATTGGAAGTTTTAGAACACGATTAGAAGCAGATAGAGCTCTTAAAACTATAAAGCATAAATTTCCAAGTGCTTTTATTTTCAAACCTAAGAAAGAAAAAGAAGAAAAAAAAGCGACTCCATGAGTCGCTTTTTTTATTTATAATTTTATTATTTATTTCAATTTCTTTTTAACTTCAATTTCATGGAATGCTTCAATAACATCTCCTTCTTTAATATCGTTATAATTTTTTATTTGTGTTCCACAATCGTAACCTTTAGCTACTTCTTTTGCATCATCTTTAAAACGTTTTAGCGAAGCCAATTCACCTGTAAAAATCACAACACCATCTCTAATTAAACGGATACCTGAATTTCTAAATATTTTTCCATTTGTGACCATACAACCAGCAATACTTCCAATTTTAGACACTTTAAATATCTCTCTAATCTCAGCAGTACCAGTAATCTCTTCTTTAAGCTCTGGAGATAACATCCCTTCCATAGCATCTTTAAGGTCATTTATGGCATCATAGATAATTGAATACATTCTGATATCAATCTCTTCCTTATCTGCAATACTTCTAGCATTACCCATTGGACGTACATTAAACCCAATAATAATAGCATCTGATGCAGATGCTAATAACACATCACTCTCTGTTATGGCTCCTACTCCTTTATGTATGATATTAATTTGAATTTCTTCAGTAGATAGTTTTTGGAATGAATCTGTTAAAGCTTCAACCGAACCATCTACATCTCCCTTAAGAATAATATTTAATTCTTGGAAATCTCCAAGTGCTATACGACGACCTATTTCATCTAATGTAATATGACGTTGTGTACGAACAGATTGTTCGCGTTGTAATTGAGTTCTCTTAGTCGCAATTTGTTTTGCTTCACGCTCGTCTGCAAAAACATTAAATTTATCTCCAGCTTGAGGCGCACCATCTAAGCCTAAAATTGAAACTGGTGTTGAAGGTCCAGCCTCTGCAAGCTGATTTCCTCGTTCATCATGCATTGCTTTTACTTTACCACTATTTTTCCCTGCAAGCACATAGTCCCCTATTTTTAAAGTTCCTGCTTGCACTAAAATAGTCGATATATAACCACGACCCTTATCCAGAAAAGCTTCAACTACAGCTCCTGATGCTGCTTTATCAGGATTCGCTTTAAGCTCTAATAATTCAGCTTCTAACAATACTTTTTCAAGTAACTCATCTATGCCTGCTCCTGTTTTTGCTGAGATATCTTGTGATTGAATTTTTCCTCCCCAATCTTCAACTAATAAATTCATTTGAGCCAATCCTTCTTTAATTTTTTCTGGATTTGCTGCCTCTCTATCAATCTTATTTATTGCAAAAACAATTGGAACTCCTGCTGCTTGAGCATGAGAAATTGCCTCTTTTGTTTGCGGCATGATATCATCATCTGCTGCTACAACAATTATAGCTAAATCTGTTATTTGAGCTCCACGAGCACGCATTGCAGTAAATGCTTCGTGACCAGGTGTATCTAAGAAAGCAATTCTCTGATTATTTTCTAAAGTTACTCCATAAGCACCAATATGCTGTGTGATTCCTCCTGATTCACCAGCAATAACATTCTCTTTTCGAATATAATCTAAAAGTGACGTTTTACCATGATCAACATGACCCATTACAGTTACTATTGGAGCACGATCTTTTAAGTCTTCTGGTTTGTCTTGAACCTCTTCAAATGATTCCTCAATATCAGCTGTTACAAACTCTACATCATAACCAAACTCTTCTGCAACAATGGATAATGTTTCAGCATCTAATCGCTGATTCATCGTTACCATCATTCCTAATGACATACACGCTGAAATAATATCTGTTACTGTAACATCCATCATAGTAGCAACCTCATTTGCTGTTACAAATTCTGTAACCTTTAGAGTTTTGCTTTCTACTTCTTGTTGCTCAATATCTTTCTCAGTTTGATCTCTATGCTGTTCTCTTTTTTCTCTACGATATTTAGCTCCTTTTCCTTTGCTAGTTTTTCCTTGAAGTTTTTCAAGAGTTTCACGCACTTGCTTTTTTACATCTTCTTCGCTAGGCTCTTCTTTTACAATTGCTCTTCTTCCTTGCCCTGGTTTTTTACCTTTAAATCGATCGTTACCTCTAGCGCCTCCTTTTCCAGGTTTTGCGTCTCCAGCCTTACTTATACGACGGCGTTTTTTCTTATGTAAATCGCTAGGTTTTTTATCGGCAGGTTTTTTGTCTTCTTTCTTTTTCTTAGGCTTATTAAATTTTGTTAAATCAATTTTATCTCCAGAAATTTTTGGGCCAGTAAGCTTTTTATATTGAGTTTTTACTTTCTCATCAAGAATAGGTTCTTCATTTGAAGGCTTAATATCATCCTCTTTAGGTGCTTCTTTCTTAGTCGCTTCTTTAGTTGTTTCTTTAGTTGTTTCTTTCTCTTTTACTTCAACATCATTTTTCTTTTCAACTATTTTAATTTCCTCATCTACTTCAGTCTCCTCCTTAGCCTTTACAACTGTTTCAACCTTAGGTTTTTTGACTTCCTTTTTCTTTGAATCTAATTCAATTTTACCAATCTGTTTTGGCCCAGAAAGCTTAGATTTAGCTTTAACAACTTCATCTTTTCTTTTAGCTTCCTCTCTTTTTTCTTGTGCTTTTTGCTTTTCTTCAATTTCACGTTCACGTTGTTCCCTTAACGCTTCTTTCTCTTTTAGTTTTGCTTCACTAACTTCCTGAGATGCCATTTTTTTACTAGCATCCGTTTGAAATTCATTAGAAAGAATGGTGTAAATCTCTTCTGAAATTTTTGTAGTAGGACGCTTCTCTATTTCTATGCTTTTTGATTCTAAAAAATCAACTGCACGATCTATAGAGATATTAAGCTCACGTAAAACTTTATTTAATCTAACTGTTTCAGCCATAAATTGCCTTTAATATAACCTAAATATATATGTTACTCTTCAAATTCTTCTTTAAGAATTCTAATAACTTCATTAATAGTTTCTTCTTCTAAGTCTGTTCTTTTTACTAAATCATTAACATCCTGCTCTAACACACTTTTAGCTGTATCTAAACCAGCTTTGCTAAATTCTTCAATAATCCAAGCTTCTATTTCATCTGAGAATTCAGATAATTCTACATCTTCTTCCGCTCCTTCTCTAAACACATCTATTTCATAACCGGTTAATTGACCTGCTAAACGAATATTGTGTCCTCCTCTTCCAATTGCTTTACTAACCTCTTCGGGTTTTAAAATAGCTTCAGCTAGTTTATTTTCCTCATTAATTTTTATAGACGTAACTCTAGCTGGGCTTAAAGCTCTAGTAATAAATAATTGTAGATTGTTTGTGTAATTAATCACATCTATATTTTCATTACCTAACTCACGTACAATACCATGAATTC